>ENA-OWPP01000096-OWPP01000096.1-human-gut-metagenome-genome-assembly--contig:-NODE-96-length-106006-cov-23.767326_pt1 | contig 106006 bp, 84 predicted proteins | sample MGYA00248265_ERZ651848 | MGnify/ENA primary metagenome ERZ651848 (study PRJEB26924, sample SAMEA4378233) | human gut metagenome | biome: human gut; feature: human-associated habitat; material: faeces...
GAACCCGGCAAGGACTTTCAGCCTTATGCAACCCGAGCAAAGAGTGACCCTCTCTTTGCAAACTCCGCTTAGGAAACTGTCCTAAGAACTTTATCAATACGTTTCACTCAAAATTAAGAACAGGAAAATGGCACAGACATCAGACCATATCAAGCCTTGCAACATAGGCAGTAGCAAGGCACACAACAGACGCACCCAAGAATATCTCAAACGCATCAACAAGGATCGGCTCTATATCAGAAGCGACCTTACACCGCAAAACTCGTCATGGGAGTCCTCGCTGATGGAGGGAAAGGACTTGACCGCTTATTATAATGAAATCGCCCGGATGGTAAAAGAGAAAACGGGACGTGCCATGCAGACAAAGGAGCGGACAGTCATCAACAAAAAGACCGGCAAGACAAAAATCGTCAATGGCAGTTCTCCGCTTCGTGAGAGCGTGGTGGTGTGCAAACAAGACACGACCATAGACCAGCTTAAGAAATATTGCGACCGCTGCCATGTGCGATGGGGAATCACAGCCCTGCAAGTGTTCATCCACCGTGACGAGGGACATTACGGAATACCCGGCGACAATGCTACATGGAAGCCCAACCTCCATGCTCACATCGTATGGGACTGGATGAACCACGATACGGGAAAGTCCTGCAAACTGGACGAGAAAGCCATGAGTGAGATGCAGACGGTTTTGGCTGAGTGTCTTGATATGGAAAGGGGCACCTCAAAGGAGGTGACGGGAAAGGAACATCTGGAGCGCACGGACTTTATCATAGCCAAGCAGAAGCAGGAAGCTGAACTGGCGAAAGCCGCAAGGCAAACCGCCATCGCCGCCAAGGAGGAAGCCGAAGCGGAACTTTTATTCGTGGAGGGCGAGAACAAGGCGAAAGAGCAATACCGCCATTCCCTCGACAGCGAGATTGCCGAAAAGGAGAAACAGTTAAAAGACGAGCGAAAGGCGAAAGTGGACAGCATACTAGATAGCGTCGGCAGTCTTGTCGGGGTCGGCAAGTCCGCAGCGGTCGAAAAAGAAAACGCCAAACTGAAAGCCGAGAACGAGCGCATGAAGAAAGCCTTTGCTGAAGCCGTAAAGGACAAGGCGGAGGAACGGACAAGGGCATTGACCGCAGAGAAGCAAAAAGCCGAAGCGGAGCGTGACAGGGCTTTGGTACAGAGCCGTTCACTTGCCATTGAAAGGGACAAGGCGGTACGGCAGCTTCAGGAACAAAAGGACAGCGAGCGGCAGCGCATCAGCCAAGCGGTGAGCCAAGCCACGGCAGAGAAAGACAAGACCATCCAACTGTTGCAAAGTACGCTGAAAACGAACAGAGAGATTTTGGACATTATTGCTGATATGCTTTATGCTGCCAGCGAGGTTTTCAAACGTGCCATTGATGCGATTATCCATTACGGCACGGAAAAATACAAATCCATATTCGGCAATGATGAAGCCGCAGACATCAAGAGCGTAATGCAGGATTACGGTAAGTCTATGAAGCAGCAACAAGCAATTGGCTCTTGGCTATGTGACTATGCGGAAAGCAGACACCCCTTTGATGAAATCAAACATCAACAGACCCGAAAAGAGATTGCCGATGTCGCTAATGGGGCATATGATTGGAAATTTGAATGCACGAGAGGAGGAATTAGTCTATAAGTTCAGATAACATCAGTCCGAACTGTACCGCAAGGAAACGGAACACGCTCAGAAGACAACAGGCTTAAAAACCGGATTATATGGCAAAACTATATTATCGGCAGTCTCAGTTTCCTGTTGCTCAAAATAAGCGATATTTTCCGCAAGTCGGTAAACAGCATCATCCGCTTTGCAAGGGATTATTACAAACGACGTTTTAATACCGAGCAGGTTTCAGACATCAAGAGTGTCCTTCACCTCTTTAATAATGACTGGTAATCACACCGTGCAACCGGAAATTTCCTGCCTTTCTCAGCCAAGCAAAAAGGAAACTTGGATAGCCATGAACAAATCAAAGCCAAACGAGAGATTGGTAACGTGGTGGAGGGACATTACGACCATCTTCGGCAGCAAGGCTTTTCGATGAAAAGACAAAAAATATCAGCAGATTTGCACATACCGAATCTGCTGATATTTACACAGTTCATATAATGACATACTTTTTACTTATCTTTTGTATATTCTATTCTTTTCTAAAAATGCAATAGCCTCTTCATCCCCACTTTGTGCTGCTTCTAAATATAATCTACTTGCTTCGTCAATGTTTTTATCAGTCCCAAGTCCCCATAAATAACAATCTGCTAAATATTTTTTTGCCCTTACATCCCCTTCACTAACAGCTTTCTTATATAAATCATAAGCTCTTTTTTCGTTTTTATTAACGCCTATTCCACGCATATAACTTACGCCTAAACAGCATGATGATTCCCCATCTCCTAAATCGGAAGCTTTCTTAAACCATTTATTAGCTTCAGATGCGTCTTTATTTACACAAATTCCATTTAGATAAAGATTTGCTAAAGTCCTAATCGATTCGACATAATTATTTCCCGCAGCTTTTTTCAACCAATAAAGGCCATCTATGATATTTTTTTCTACTCCATCTCCTTCTAAAAATATTAGGGCTAAAATATGTTGTGCCTTTGAATAATTTTGATTTGCAGATTTAGTTAACCAATGTATTGCTCTTTGCATATTAATAGGCAGTCCATCTCCTTTAATACAAGCTATACCGAAATTATATTGTCCTATTTTATCTCCCTCTAGTGCTTTCGTTAAATGCGTCTGAGCAGGTTCATCAATAGTTGTAAGACCCATCTCTACTTCTATAACATTTTGTTCGTCTTTTTTAAAAAATAATCGACCAATTACTTCTCTTATACCCATAATTTACTTTACACGCTATTTTTTTGTACTTATTATAACTGAATTAATTCATAACAAAAGAACCATATACACTATGTGACGCAAAAATATAAAGAAAACTAATACGCTCATAATTTATCCATTGCAAAACATGATTTTATTTAACTACAAGAAAAGTAAAATAGAACTTAATTTCAATACTTATGTTTAAGAAAAGGGACACTTCAATAGGTATTGTAATTTTTATAATGTAACCCTTTTGTGCTTCGTTTGTTATTTCCATACCCTAAACATCTTATCTCCAATATTCTGTGACACATATTGCATTGGCAACTTTGCATAGATTTCAGTTGTCTTTATGGATGTATGCCCCATCATAATTTGCAGAACTTCTTTGGTTGGGATATGCCCTGCCCGAGAGCCACCGTACAGGCGAATGTATGCCGGGCAGCAGTGTGGTTAAAGGAAAAAAACAGCCGAGAGCCAAACCTATACCTTTGAGAAATTGGTTGTACTTCTGATTGGAGGTTATCTCCATCTTATAATTATTACGTTCCAATATCTTCCGTATGATGAGCAGAATAGCAGAATGGATGTAACAAATTCATTCCCGGTCTTTATGCGATGTCCGTCAATATAGTCCTTGCCGTCAATGACAACAACGTGCTGGTTGTAATCAAACGATTTTGCATCGCTGTATGCCATACCTATGAACGTTTGAAAAAGGAAGAAAGTACAGATGCCTGTTCGTTACGGTATCTATACTTTTTTCCCGTATATGGATTAACTTTTTCAGTTAAGCTTCGGCGAGATAAGGGCGGTCGCTTTTTTCGCCACGCTTATCTTGAAAACATTCGTAAGGATTTGCTTTGATAAGCTCAAGTCGGCAAGCTTCAGACACATACGACTTAAACTGCTTGTGGTAGTTGTGGATGGCAGCTTGGCTCCTGATGATTGGTTCCCTTTTGTCGTATAGGCCTGTTCTTTCTTTATAAAAAGGTCAAACTGATAGATGTGTTGCAGGGTTATATCGTAAAGGTCTTGAACTTGCCGAAACGCTCCAGTGCCTTGTAGGTGGTGAGATGCCCTTTTCGGGTACCTTCACGAAGCGGACGGTTGTTGATACGCTCCCTAAGAAGCTACGTCATAAAGTTTCGGCGGTTGCCACCATCCGCACTCAGATAGGTTTTGAATTGAGCGATGGTTATGTAGTCCTTGTTCACCTGCATGGCGATAAGGATATGCCAAACTCAGTTACCTTCTTCTGGATTTTCTCATTGAGGACAACGACACGCGGATGATTCACCATCATACCATCCTCCCATTGATTGAGGGTGACACTATGCTTTGAATAGAAAAACGACAGATTCGGATATTTTTTCCTTTTAAGAATCCATAAAAAATTTCTGCAATCCCATGGAATTTCAGAAGGTCACTATTACAGAGTTTCGCCTCAAAAAGGTCACCTGAGGGTCACCAATAAAAGAAAAAGTACTTACAAAAACTTTGTAAGTACTTGATTCTTAATGTGGACCAGCCAGGGCTTGAACCTGGGACCTCCAGATTATGAGTCTGTTGCTCTAACCAACTGAGCTACAAGTCCGATATTAAGGTAATCCCTTAAATCCGAGTGCAAAAGTAATAGATTAGCTTGAAACTTGCAACATTTAAGAGGATTTTTTTATAAAAAAAACAAATATATATAGGCATATCAATATATATTGTATTTTTGTGCTACTTAATCAATTAATAACTAGGCATTATGTCACAAAACACAAATGAATCTCATTTGACCGGACTTACCGACCAGGAAGTCATTGCGAGCCGTGAAAAAAATGGAGTAAACCTATTAACTCCTCCCAAACGTCCTTCCATATGGAAACTTTATTTGGAGAAATTTCAGGATCCTGTTATCCGAGTATTATTAGTTGCAGCAGTTTTTTCACTTATCATTTCAATTATTGAGAATGAATATGCTGAAACAATTGGTATATTTTTTGCTATTTTTCTGGCAACTGGAATTGGATTCTATTTTGAATACGATGCCAATAAAAAATTTGATTTGCTGAATGCCGTGGGCGAAGAAACTCCCGTAACAGTAATTCGTAATGGAAAGATAAAGGAAATACCGCGTAAAGATATTGTTGTAGGAGATATCGTCATCCTAAATACCGGAGAAGAAGTTCCTGCCGATGGAATGCTGGTGGAAGCTGTTTCTTTGCAAGTCAACGAATCGACACTGACCGGAGAGTTAATGGTAAATAAAACAACCGATGAAGCCCACTTTGACGAAGAAGCAACATACCCCTCGAATTCTGTGATGCGTGGTACGACCATTACAGACGGACATGGTATCATGCGCGTAGAACGTGTTGGAGATGCTACAGAAATCGGTAAAGTAGCCCGTCAGTCTACAGAACAAAGTCAGGAACAAACACCACTGAATATTCAGCTTACCAAATTAGCAAACCTTATAGGTAAAGCAGGGTTTACAATCGCAGCACTGACCTTTATCATATTCACCAGCAAAGATTTATACCAGTATCTCACGGTAACAGAAGTTACTGATTGGCATCAATGGCTAGAAATAGCACGTATTGTCCTGAAATATTTCATGATGGCTGTCACTTTGATTGTTGTAGCTGTCCCAGAAGGATTGCCGATGAGTGTGACGCTCAGCCTTGCCCTCAACATGCGACGTATGCTGAAAACGAACAACTTAGTACGAAAAATGCATGCTTGTGAAACAATGGGTGCTATCACTGTTATCTGCACAGATAAGACAGGAACTCTTACACAAAATCTGATGCAAGTATACGAGGCACAAGTTGATGAAAGCCAGCCTGAGCTGATAGCGGAAGGAATAGCTGCCAACTCTACTGCATTCCTTGAAGAAAAGGTGGAAGGAGAAAAACCTTCGGGCGTAGGAAACCCTACCGAAATAGCTCTCTTACTCTGGTTAAATGGTAAAGGACAGAACTACATGAAACTGCGTGAAGAGGCTAAAGTCATTAACCAATTGACCTTTTCTACGGAACGCAAGTACATGGCTACATTAGTAGATTCGCCGATTCAAAAAAAACGGATACTCTACATCAAAGGTGCCCCAGAGATTGTAATGGGCAAATGTAACCTGGATAAAGCTCAGATTGATAAGTATAACGAACAGTTGCTGGCTTACCAGAATAAAGCTATGCGTACACTTGGTATAGCTTATAAAGTTATTCCGGAAAACGCTTCTGACGACTGTGCAGAACTAGTCGGCGAAGGCGGTATGACTTTCTTGGGAATCTTTGCAATCAGCGACCCGATTCGCCCAGACGTACCCGATGCTGTAAAAAAATGCCAGTCCGCCGGTATTGGAGTAAAGATTGTAACAGGAGATACTCCGGGAACAGCTACAGAAATTGCACGCCAAATTGGTCTTTGGCAACCTGAAGATACAGAGCGCAACCGTATTACCGGAGTTGAATTTGCTGCATTAAGCGATGAAGAAGCCCTTGAACGCGTACTCGATCTGAAAGTAATGAGTCGCGCACGTCCTATGGATAAGCAGCGTTTAGTACAGTTGTTACAACAAAAAGGAGCTGTCGTAGCAGTAACAGGAGATGGAACCAACGATGCTCCTGCATTAAATCACGCACAAGTAGGATTGTCAATGGGTACAGGAACATCTGTAGCAAAAGAAGCCAGTGACATCACATTGCTGGATGATTCATTCCACAGCATTGCAACTGCTGTAATGTGGGGACGTTCACTGTATAAAAATATCCAGCGCTTTATCGTATTCCAGCTTACAATCAATGTTGTTGCATTGTTAAGTGTATTGCTGGGTGCATTCTTCGGAACAGCCTTGCCACTTACCGTAACGCAAATGCTTTGGGTAAACCTGATTATGGATACATTCGCAGCTATGGCTCTTGCTTCCATCTCACCAAGTATGGATGTAATGAACGAAAAGCCTCGCCGTCGCACAGATTTCATCATCACCCCTGCTATGCGTAATAATATCTTTGGTGTAGGCTTAGGCTTCCTTGCTATTCTGATGGGATTACTGGTCTACTTCAAAAATCTCCCAGGTGGAATGGACACACATCATCTGACAGTCTTTTTCACCATATTTGTGATGCTGCAGTTCTGGAACCTGTTCAATGCAAGTGTATTCGGCACTAACCATTCAATCTTCAAGGATGCCAGCCATGCTTTAGGAATGCTAAGTGTCGCTATCATTATTCTTGTAGGCCAGATACTCATCGTCAGCTTTGGCGGTAAAGTATTCCGTACTGAGCCTCTTCCTTTAAACGAATGGCTGTATATCATCGGAGGTACATCATTTGTTTTATGGATAGGGGAAATATGGAGAGGAATCAAACGCCTGGGAAACAAATAAATCGATGTCACAAACATTGGTTATAAAATGAATAAGCAAATAAAAAATATCATCTTCGACTGGGGAGGCGTATTGATAGACCTGAATCTAGAAGGGTGTATCAGCGCCTTCGAACAGGCGGGAGCAGTCAATGTACGCAATCTGCTGACAGGGACTAATGAACTGGGCTTTTTCCGCGATTACGAATGTGGAAATATAAGTACCCCTGAATTTCGTGCAGCCATACGTAAGTACATCAGCCAACCGCTTACCGATGAGGAAATTGATCGGATGTGGAATATGGAACTGCTTACAATTCCTGAAGAGAAGCTCCATCTGCTTGCTGAATTAAGCAAAAGCTACCGGCTATTCTTATTGAGCAATACAAATGAACTTCATTGGGAATATGGTTCCAGACAAGCTTTCTGCCATAACGGAAAGGACTATAAAACATATTTTGAACGTATTTTCCTCTCATATCGTATGCATCTGTCAAAACCTGACCCTGCGATTTTCCAAGTTGCCCTACAAGAAGCAGAGCTTCAGCCGGAAGAAACCCTGTTTATTGATGATGCGGAAGTCAATTGTCAGGCAGCTGCCTCAACAGGTATACAGGTAGCCCACTACACACCAGGAACTGATCTTGGCGATTTATTTAAATAAAATCCTACATGAAAATCATAACAGACGAGATTAAGCAGACACTTTTACCTTGCGTAGCAACTATAGGTTGTTTCGACGGACTACACCGTGGCCATCGTTTCCTCATCAAACAGGTTTGCAAAGAAGCCCGGCAAAGAAACTTCCACAGTGCTCTCATAACCTTTCCGGTACATCCACGTCAGGTTATGCAAAGTAGTTACCGTCCTCAATGGCTTACTTGTCTGCCACAAAAGACAGCTCTCATCCAGCAAACGGAAGCAGATTACTGCATCATGCTACCATTTACCAAAGAACTGTCCCTGCTTTCCGCACGTGAGTTCATGCAATTACTTCGAGAACGTTTTAATGTCCGTGTTTTGGTTATTGGTTATGACCATCGCTTCGGGCACAATCGCTGCGAAGGTTTCGATGATTATTGCCAATATGGAAAGGAATTGGGTATAGAAGTAATTCGCGCACAAGCATTGATAGAGGATGGAGTGTCTATCAGTTCGTCTGTCATACGCAAGGTTTTAAAAGACGGTGATATACAACATGCAAATCATTATTTAGGCTATCACTATTACCTGGATGGAACTGTTGTGGACGGATATAAAGTAGGACGCAAGTTAGGCTTTCCTACAGCCAATCTTCTCCCCTCCTGCCCCGACAAACTAATTCCCAAAGAAGGAGTATATGCTGTATATGTGTATATTGACGAAGTACGTTATGCCGGCATGCTGAATATCGGTCATCGTCCAACAGTTGACAATGGATCCGACCTAAGTATTGAAGTTCATATACTCAATTTTTCAGGCGATATTTATAATCATCATATGCGGATAGAGTTTATCGAATTTATCCGTCAAGAACAAAAATTTGATAGTCTGGAAAAACTGATTGCCCAACTGAATACTGACCGTGAAACAGTATCCCGCTTGCTACTGCACAGTTAAGGAATTATTCAGGTATTAAGACAAAAAATATCCCCGACATCTTTTTATTTAAAGAAATCGGGGATTACAAAAAACTATGATAACAAATTACAATTCCTTAATGCTGACAGCTACACCTCCACTCGGAGCAAGACGTTGTTTCAATTTTGTCTTATTAGTTACTTTCTTTGTAGAAATCACATATTCCTTTGGATTTGTACGCCAGTCAGCTGTTTTTCCATCGGCATAAATAGTTGCCTGATATTTTTTTCCAGCCGGAAGGAAACTCAAATCAATAACGGCTTCACGACTGTTTTCATCAGTAATTCCACCAATATACCATTCGTTCTTACCTTTTGCCTTACGGGCAATAGTGATATAATCACCCGGTTCAGCTTCCAGAATATATGTATTATCCCAGTCCACAGCTACATCTTTAATAAACTGAAAAGCATCTGGATATTTTTCATAATTCTGATATAAATCGGCTGCCATCTGAAGCGGACTGTACATCGTTACATAAAGTGCAAGCTGTTTAACCAATGTAGTACCTAATTTTGCTTTGTTTGAGCCATAAACAGAAAGATCACCTTCAAAGATTCCCGGAGTATAATCCATCGGACCACCCATCAAACGGGTAAATGGCAAGATAGTCTGATGATCCGGACGGATTCCATTGAAGGACTCAAATTCCGTTCCACGTGCTGATTCTTGAGCTATCCAGTTAGGATATGTACGATACATACCAGTAGGACGTACAGCCTCGTGTGAATTAACCATAATATGATATTGTGCCGCTGTTTCTGCCACTCGATTATAATGGTTCACCATCCATTGTCCGTCATGATGTTCGCTACGCGGAATGATAGGACCTACGTAACCGGTCTTTACAGCATCATAACCATTTTCTTTCATAAAGCGGAATGCATCATGCATCTGACGTTCGTAATCGGCAACTGATGAGGTTGTTTCATGATGCATAATAATTTTTACTCCTTTTGATGCAGCATAACGCTGAAGCTCTTTCACATCAAAATCCGGATAAGCTTTAGTGAAACTATATATAAATTCCTTGGCATAAGCGTAATTGTCTTCCCAGCCTTCGTTCCATCCTTCTACCAATACTGCATCAAAACCATTTTTCGCAGCAAAATCGATATACTCTTTCACATGAGCCGTATTGGCACCATGATGTCCGTTCGGTTTCAACTTAGTATAGTCAGTTTTGCCGATTACGATATCTTGCGTATCAGTATAAGCCCATGTAGAACCTCCACCTGTAAAATACTCCCACCAAACACCAACATATTTGGTTGGCTTAATCCAGGAAGTATCTTCCAACTTGCAAGGCTCATTCAGGTTTACAATCAAATTCGAAGCCAGAATATTTCGAGCGTCATCGCTTACAATAATCGTACGCCACGGACTGGTACTACCTGTCTGAATGTATCCCTTTGTTCCGTTTTTATCGGGAGTAAGGTGTGAACTCATCAGGAAAGTCTGTGCATCCAAATTCAGGTGCATAGCTGGATAATTAACTAAGGCAGCCTCATGAATGTTGATATAAAGTCCGTCATCCGACTTCAGCATCAAGGGTGTCTGTACAGCAAGATTAGGTGAAGGCGATTTACAAGCCAAAGCCTCATCACGTGCCTTGTCTATCAACTGCGGAACCTCCGACAGTTTAGAAGTCGTTATCTGAAACTCATTAGTATCATAGTCAGCCGGAATCCAGAATGCCTTATGATCACCGGCCAACTGGAATTCTGTTACTTCTTCATTGATAGTAAAATGGCGCAATTCCTTCTGTACCGGGAACTCATAACGGAACCCTAATCCATCATCGAACAAACGGAAACGGATATTCAGCAACCATCCTGTACCTTCTTGCTCCAAGGCAACAAACAATTCCTTATGATTATCACGAATAACACTATTCTGCCCCCATACAGGATTCCAAGTCGTATCGGAAGCATCCTCTTTTGTTTCTACAATACGGAAATTTTTGCTGAAATCGAACGATGGACGTATCTGAAAGCCCATCTTGCTTTCTTTTATTACATCCTTTCCTTTATACTTCAATGAATAAACCGGAGTTTTGTCAGCCGACAAATGAAAATCCATAACCAGATTTCCGTCGGGTGAAGTCAATGTTTGGGCTAAAGAAAATCCCACGCCAAACAGACAGATCATAACACACAGAATAAGTTTCTTCATAATATCTCTATTGATTAACGAAATTAATACTTTTGTAAATATAACAATTATCCGCTGATATACACTTACCGTACTTTTGAAAACTTCTTTATACCTTCAAAAAGGCTTATCCAAAACATTCTCATCATAAATCAGAAAATATTTATTGTTTTTCGATAAATATTTTCTGATTTTCTTTTATTCTTAAAAAATAATATCTACATTTGCATATCGAAAAACGATAAATATTTATCGAAAGGAAACACAGAAAAATAATTAAGAACCACAAACACGATGCAATTATGAAAAAGACATTATTAAGAAAAGCAGCTATGGCAAGCCTCTTCACCCTGATGACACTGACAGTCACAAAGGCAAACGCAAAAGAAACTTTCATTTATGGAGAAACAGACAACGGTTTGATTGTTTCTACCCTGAATGAGGACGGCAAAACACTTACTCCAAAATGGAAATACGAGTACCAGTACGACGAACAAGGACGACTGACCGAGAAGAAAGCATATCGATGGAATTTGCAACAACAGATGTGGACACCGGCCTATCTGCTCACTATTATGTCGAACGACTCGATATGTATCATGGATTATGCCGAATGGAACAAACTTTTTTGTAACTTTGAGCGTAACCGCCAACAAAGTGTTTATTATGTAGACAGTTCGAATGCTTTATTGACTTATTATAGCCGTTCATCTGCCTGCGGAATAAGTGAAAATAACAAATAATTAAAATTCAATTATTATGGGACGCACCATTAAATTATTGCTATATTATTTTGCCTACCAACTAGCATTCATGGGAGTTTTCCTATGCGGATATATGATCTTCCATCATACCACAGAATTACCTCAATCTACCGACTCTACTTACATCACCCTTATCTTACTGGCACAGGTTCTATCTACAGCCGCTGTAGGTATCCATCTGATAGTGGGAAAATATGTACCACTCGACCGAAAGACTTGGGCGTATTATAATTCCGGTAAAGTTCTGATTGCTGCTATCCTATTAATTGTAGGTATGGGATTGTGGAGCAATTACCTGAACGAGCTGGCCGACTTACCCAATAACATGCAGGAAATTTTCGCTATGATGATGCAACATCCACTGGGAATCGTGGCAATCACCATCATGGCTCCTGTTGTAGAAGAGCTATTATTCCGCGGAGCCATCCAGGGACACCTGCTGCGCAAATGGAAGAAACCGCTTTGGGCCATCGTTGTATCGTCACTGATATTCGGTATCGTACATGGCAACTGGGTACAAGCTCCTTTCGCTTTCGTGGTAGGTCTGGCTTTAGGCTGGATTTATTATCATACAGGTAGTCTGCTTCCCGGCATATTGATGCACTTCGTCAACAATAGTACTGCCGTTTTCAGCTTTTGGCTTTCCGATGATCCGAATGCCACAATGGTTTCTACCTACGGCCCCGAAGGAGCCGCACTCATGGCTGTTGCAGGAGCGATACTTACTTTCGTATGCATCAAGTATATCCAGAAACTGCTTCCACAACCTGCAACATGGAGAGAAGAACAACCCACAAGTACAATCGAATAATACCCCGAATTTATGAAACATCTCAGCATATTAGGTATATTGGCCATTTTTGCCTTAGCTCTAAATCTCTATTTTGCCATAGGCAGTAATTTTAATGATTTCAAACAAGGATTTGAAGATGGACAAAAGAGCTCTACTTACGACACGCAAGCAGATTCACACGGATTTAGGGCAGAAATAAGAGTTACCCCTATCTCCACTCCAAGTGATAGTCTGAATTTACAATTACCCGGTAAAACTGTAAAAGCGCCCTATCAGGTTTCAGAAGTTACCTGTCTGATCAAAGAAACTCCGACAATGCTAATCACTATAATATTTTCAGCTTTGGGAGTCATCGTATTATCTGTTTATGGTGTCTACTGTCTGATACGTGTACTGATATGTATCACACGACAAGATATTTTTTCCCGCCGTAACATCCGGTGGCTTCGCTGGATAGCTTACGGCCAGTTAGCAGTCACTTCACTCTCGTTTTTATTAAACTGGAGCATCGAACAGGCAGTTCTCGCACAAGTATCCCTGCCAGGTTATCAAGTAACGGGTGTCACCCCGATACCCCTGCAATGGGACTCAGTCATCCTGATCGTATTACTTACAGAGATTTTTGCCACAGCCGTCAAGATTAAAGAAGAAAACGATCTAACCATATAACCATATATCGCCTATGAAACCGAAAAGCAATTATTCACGCCCGATGGCGGCCATTTACATTATTATAAGTTTTCTAGCCACACTCATCGTATTAGAATTGATTTGCTTCCTCACCTTCTATCCACTTTTGGAGAACAGGTTTCTGCGTATATTTGCAAGCTTAATATGGCTTTATGCCGGAGCTTTTGCCTATTATAAATTAACCCACCGTTATACCAAATGGTGGAAAAGACTAAACAACCAATAAACAGTATGCCGATTATAGTAAACCTTGATGTAATGATGGCGAAACGAAAGATTTCGCTGGGAGAACTTGCCGAAAAAATCGACCTTACTCCCGCCAATCTTTCCATTCTGAAAACAGGAAAAGCCAAAGCTGTCCGATTTTCTACTTTGGAGGCAATCTGCAAAGAACTCAATTGCCAGCCGGGAGATATATTAGAATACAGGCCGGAAGAGTAAAGCTCTTCCGGTAAAAGGCTGTCAAATAGTAAAGAATAAACAATTCTTATAGCCGATAATCCATTAATTGTCCGTATCTTTGCAGCCGAATTAGATATTTGAAATAAATGAAGACATTTGAAGAACTCGGCGTTTCCGCAGAAATACGCCAGGCAATCGAGGAAATGGGTTATGAAAATCCCATGCCTGTACAAGAAGAAGTTATACCGTATCTGTTAGGAAACCGCAACGACGTAGTGGCTCTGGCACAAACCGGAACCGGAAAAACAGCCGCATTTGGTCTGCCGCTGATACAAAAAATCGATGTAACGAAACGAATTCCCCAAGCACTAGTGCTTTGTCCTACACGAGAGCTTTGCTTACAGATAGCAGGCGATCTGACTGATTATTCTAAATACATCACCGACTTAAAAATTCTCCCCGTATATGGAGGCTCTTCTATTGAAAGCCAGATACGCAGTCTGAAACAAGGTGTACACATTATCGTAGCTACTCCAGGACGTTTGATAGACTTAATGGAGCGTAAAGTTGCACGCCTGGAAACTATCCGCGATGTGGTAATGGATGAAGCCGATGAAATGCTGAACATGGGATTTACCGACAGCATCAACGCTATTCTGGAGCAAGTTCCAGAAGATCGTAACACCTTGATGTTTTCAGCTACCATGAGTCCGGAGATTGCCCGTATTGCTAAAACTTATTTGCATAATGCCAAAGAAATCACAATCGGGACAAAGAATGAAGGAAGCAAAAACGTACATCATATCGCCTACATCGTACATGCAAAAGATAAATACCTGGCATTAAAGCGAGTTGTCGATTATTATCCACAGATTTACGGTATTATTTTCTGCCGTACCCGTAAAGAAACTCAAGAGATTGCCGACAAGCTGATTCAGGACGGCTACAATGCCGACTCTTTACATGGTGAACTAAGTCAGGCACAACGTGACTTGGTCATGCAGAAGTTCCGTCAGCGCCATTTGCAACTGTTGGTTGCTACCGATGTAGCTGCACGTGGACTGGATGTAAATGACTTGACTCATGTCATTAATTATGCTCTTCCTGATGATACAGAAAGTTATACACATCGAAGCGGACGTACCGGACGTGCCGGAAAGACAGGTATATCTATCGCTATCATCAACCTGCGTGAGAAAGGTAAAATGCGTGAGATAGAACGCATTATCAACAAGAAATTTACAATAAGCACACTGCCTAGCGGAAAAGAGATTTGCGAACAACAGCTTATCAAGGTAATTGATGACATCGAAAAAGTCAAGGTTAACGAAGACGAAATAGAAGCTTTTCTACCAGGAATCTACCGAAAACTGGAATGGTTAAGCAAGGAAGACCTGATTAAGCGAGTGGTATCCATGGAATTTAACCGCTTCTTGGAATACTACAAAAATGCTCCGGAAATAGAACAGCCTAAAGCCAACGAAAAGAGCAATGAAGCTAAAGAACGGAAAGATCGTGGAAGCGACCGTGAAAAAGTGGCACGCAAGGCTGAAAAAGGCTATACCCGTCTGTTCCTGAATTTAGGAAAGACCGATGGTTTCTATGCCAATCAGATCATTGAGCTGATAAACCGCAACCTGAAAAAAGAGCATATTCAGATCGGTAGAATCGATCTCATGCAGAATTTCTCTTTCTTCGAAGTTGTAGAAAGTCAGGCATCGATGGTAATGAAAGCACTGAATAAGGTAACCCTGAACAAAGGTCGTAAGGTTATTGTAGAAATAGCTGGAGAAAACACGGGAAAAAGCGATAAAAGTGGTAAAAAGCGTGGTAAGGAAAGCGTAAGAGAAGAAAAAACAACCAAGAAAAAAGAAACCAAATCCGCAGAAAAGAAAAAAGATAAACCTAGCCGTGAAGAACGAGGCTATACCGCCGCACGTGGTCCTAAGAAGAAAGATGACTGGAAACAGTTCTTCCAAAATGACAATCGTCCTTTGCGTGGTGAAGAGCCGGACTTTGCAGAAGAAGGCTGGGCGAAACGAAGTAAGCGCAAAAAATAAAAATTCATACGATAAATATTTGAAAAGCCCGCCGATTGACTTGTGTGTCAAGGGCGGGCTTCTATATCAGTTATACTTCTACTATTCTACAACCAGACGAAGCTTTTTCGTTCCTGTGCGTGCCTGAAGCCATTCCAACATTTTGTCTTTTTCCTGTTTGGAAAGACTCCGGTCGCAATCAACAAAAGCATAAGTTAAGGTATCCATACGAAGACTGTCTACACGAAGCTGAAGACTCTTTGAAACAGAAATTGTTTTTATACATGGGAAAAGAACCTTAATCTCCTGCCCCATCTTCTCATTCATCAAATTCGAACCTGTAAAATCTGGTAACAAACGATTCAGTGAGTCAAGTGCAGCCTGTTGTGACATAAGCTGTTTCTCACTATTTTTATAAAAATCCTCCATTACCATCGACTTGATATTTCCTATATCCATCGCACCGGCTCCATTAACTCCCTGAAAAACGACCAATTTTGTCTGACCCAGCTTATAATCAGTAAGTTTATTCCGCGCATTCTGTATTTGTTCCTCTGAAACTTCCTTTCCGATAAATACCACTTTAATCTCCCGTTTGTCAAATGAGATTTCACGATTCAGAATCTGAGAATCCGGGAATTGAAGTTCAGAAGTAATAAAGTTGTTAGCAGAAGAATGATAAATCGTTTCACGTACAATGTTATATGTCAGATAAACGGCCGGACACATGGTAGCAATTGCAATACCGATGATATATTTCCGGACCAACTTTTCTCGTACCTTATCAACAAACTGCTTACGCTGGAAATGCATTACCCGCACTCCTATATAAGTAGCCAGACTGATAAAAACAGAATTAATAAAATAAAGGTAAAAAGCTCCCAAGAAATAAAGCAGGTTGCCTGTTGCCAGTCCAAATCCGGCAGTACAAAGCGGAGGCATCAACGCCGTAGCAATAGCAACTCCCGGAATCACGTTTCCTTTTTCTTTTGTAGCCAATGCTACAATACCAGCCAGACCACCTACCAGAGCAATAAACACATCATAGATAGTAGGTGATGTACGGGCAAGCAGCTCCGACTGAACTTCATCAAGCGGAGTAAATGAAAAATAAATCGTTGCGGTAGTTACACTAAACAAAGTTGCCACCAGATAACTTTTCAATGAACGTTTCATCAGCTCAAAGTCATTCAACCCGACAGCAAGTCCGACTCCCATAATCGGTCCCATCAGCGGAGATATCAACATTGCACCGATAATTACCGCCGTAGAATTCACATTCAACCCAAGTGAAGCAATAAAAGTAGCAAAAATAAGTACCCACAAGTTTGTACCTTTAAACTCCACCCCATTCCGGATGGAATCAACAGTCACCTGTTCATCTTCCTTGCTACGGTTCAAGTCCAGATATTCATTAAAAAACTTCCTGATAATAAATTTTTTATCTCTTTCCATAACCTAAAACTGTGTTTTATTTAACAAAACGGTTCACAAAAGGGATTGTTTTCAAAGGTAAATCTTTTTTTAATATATAGGCGATAAATATCAACAATAATAAGGTACGGAACACTAATCTTAATCCGACATTAGATATTATAACCTCCTGCGAAAGAACAAATAAAACAGCAGCCAGTATCAGATAAACAGCCATATCCTTTAAAGGATAGCTGACCGGATATTTTTTCTGTCCGATAATATAAGACAACAAGGTTATTACTCCATAACCGGCCACTGATGCCCATGCAGAAGCGACATATCCATAAGTCGGAACCAACCATATATTCAATACCAGAATTACCGCACATCCGATGATTGAAAAATATGCTCCCCATTGTGTTTCATCCGTCAGTTTATACCAGAAAGACAAGTTAAAATAAATACCCTTAAATATTTCTGCCCCCATTACGATAGCTACTACACTCAGTCCTTCCCAATAATCACGCGCTACCATATAACGAAGTATATCCATATAAAACATCACAGCAAGAAAAGCCAGTAAGGAGAAGATAAAGAAATACTTCATTGCTGCCGAATACATCTTACGGTTATCTCCTTCCTTGTTTTTACCAAAGACAAAGGGTTCGTAAGCATAACGGAAAGCCTGGGTAAACATAGCCATTATCATAGCCACTTTACTGGTAGCACTATATATTCCAAGCTGCACCAACCCTTCCTGACGGTCATCGAACAAGAATGGATAAATCATTTTGTCAATCGTCTGGTTCAATATGCCCACCACTCCGAAAACCAAAATCGGGAATGAATAAGAAATCATCTGTTTCATCAGAACTTTATCCACACGATAAGAAAAACCTCTCAGTTCCGGGATGAAGAAAAACATCTGTACCAGCGACATGATCAGATTCGACACAAAGATATATCCTACCAGATATTCCGGACGGTAAAACCATGAAACCAGCTGATGGGCATGAACATCCAGCCACGGACACAACAAGAGGAAGAAAAGATTCAGGAGAATATTACCAACAATATTGAACAGCTTGATAGATGCAAACTTTATCGGACGTTTTTTGTATCGCAGATAAGCAAACGGAATACACTGAAATGAATCCAGTGCAACCACAAGTACCATCATTGCAATATAATCGGGATGGTCGGGATACTCCAGCAATGCGGAAATGGGATGCAGGAACAGCATACACAGTATAACAAAAATCAGCGAAAGCCCACCTACAAAAATCAACGTATTGGCATATACCTTTTCCGGATGTTCACCCGACTTATTGGCAAAACGGAAGAATCCTGTTTCCATACCAAATGTCAGAAAGACCAAGATAAGTGCCGTATATGCATACACATTCGACACCACACCGTAACCACCTGTCGATGCAGGTATTACTGCTGTATAAAGCGGCACAAGCAGATAGTTAAGAAAACGTCCTACAATGCTGCTCAATCCATAAATAGCCGTATCTTTTGCTAACGATTTCAGTCCAGCCATAGTCTATAAAAAATAAAAGTGTGTGCCGCTGTTATGACACACACCATAATTAATCATCAAAAAGTGTTTTTACATTATTATATATACTCCGTCCCAGATGCTTATAAGCCAGCTCCGTAACTTCTCGTCCGCGTGGAGTCCGCTTCAGAAAACCTTCCTTTATCAAGAATGGCTCGTACACTTCTTCCAACGTTCCGGGATCCTCCCCAAGTGCCGTAGCAATCGTTGTCAGTCCTACCGGCCCTCCCTTGAACTTATCAATAATGGTACAAAGTATCTTATTGTCTATCTCATCCAGTCCGTAACGGTCAATATTCAGCGCTTCCAGTGCATATCGCGCTATTTCCACATCAATCCGTCCGGAGCCTTTCACCTGAGCAAAATCACGTACACGACGTAACAAGGCATTGGCAATACGGGGAGTACCACGACTGCGCGAAGCAATCTCGCCTGCAGCATCTACATCACATGGAATACCCAAGATACTGGCCGAGCGCAAAATAATACGCGACAATACTGCATCATCGTAATATTCCAAATGGAGATTAATTCCGAAACGTGCACGGAGCGGAGCGGTAAGCAATCCACTGCGGGTAGTAGCTCCCACCAGCGTAAACGGATTCAAGTCCAGCTGAATGCTACGTGCCGACGGACCTTTGTCTATCATGATATCAATCCGGTAATCTTCCATTGCCGAATATAAATACTCCTCCACCACCGGGCTCAAACGATGTATTTCATCAATGAACAATACATCATTCGGTTCAAGACTTGTCAGCACGCCGGCAAGATCACCCGGCTTATCGAGTACAGGACCGGAAGTTACTTTAAATCCAACCCCCAGTTCATTGGCAATAATATTGCTCAATGTTGTTTTTCCCAATCCGGGAGGACCATGAAGCAACACATGGTCAAGCGCTTCAGCACGAAGCCTGGCTGCCTTGACAAAGATACGCAGATTGTCGACTACCTTATCCTGACCGCTGAAGTCACCAAACTGTAGTGGTCGGAGGGCATTCTCGAAATCCCGTTCTTTTCCTGTAGGTTTATAATCACGTATGTCGAATTGTTCTTCCATAATGATGCAAAAGTACAAATAAATCGTGTGAAGAACGATATAAAAAACTTTATCTTTGCAAGAACTACAACTAACTTTTTTACTTTAAAGCCTATGAACGAATTTAGCACCAATCATCTGGTATTTTTCTCTCCGACTCATACTTCTGCTAAAATAGCACGTGCTATTGGCGAAGGAATTGGTATGGGAAGAAGAATTGAAACCGACCTGACACTCGATGAAAGTGACTCACCTATCGAAATAAACGATTCACTTACAGTCATTGCTGCACCTGTATATGGCGGACGTGTTGCTCCGGTTGCCTTACAACGCATCAAGCGCCTGAAAGGTAACAACTCCCCGGCAATCGTCGTAGTGGTATATGGTAACCGCGACTATGAAGATGCCCTGTTGGAACTGCGTGACACAGTAGCATCATTGGGATTCACTCCTCTCTCGGCAGGAGCATTTATCGGAGAACACAGTTACAGCACAGCCGAAATGCCTGTTGCAGCCGGACGCCCCGATGCGACTGATTTACAAATAGCCCGCACATTCGGAGCCGACAGTTTGAAAAAACTGGAAAAAGCAATGCAGAATTCAGAAGCATTAAGCACACTGACCCCTCCTCTGCAAGCAGGATGCCGGTTAAAAGCTATGGGTGATAAATTGTCTATGCTGATTGGATCTTTTTTTATAAAAGGTACTTCTCCTTATAAACTGATACAGGCTTCCAAGCCATCAGCTCCAGTCTGCAATGAAGATTGCTTTGTTTGTGGAGAATGTATAGAGGTATGTCCGACCCATGCCATACGTATCAGCGACGACGGCAGCCATATCGAAACAGATGTAAACCGCTGTATACGCTGTTGTGCCTGTGTAAAAGAATGTCCTAACGGAGCCCGTATCTATAACACTCCGTTTACAGCTATTTTACACGAGAAATTCAGCACACCACGTCAGCCTGAACTTTTTCTATAAAAAAGAAGCGGATACCATTTTTAAGAGAGATTAAAAACAATGGTATCCGCTATAAATTTCTCTTACCGAACCTCACGGTCAAGCAGGCGTTACATCTCATTTATGGAAATGCGGCCCAAAGAGAATAAGAAAGGGAAAATTTATATTTCTTCAAAATTCATTTTACATATCAATCATTCCATTACATGGTGCGGCAATTCACCCGAACCAGTACGAGTCGAATTCGATATTTCACGATTCTTAGGACCGGGAACAAATGCTCCTTTTTCCAGTATATATCGTACTCTTTCCCGCTGATTCGCAGTGAAAGTGTTCGAATAAGACACAGCATAATCCATAATATTTGTCGACTTATATTCTGTTCCCCGCACACAGTCTTCACGCATGATCAGCACATCCAGATGTTCAAGAAGACCTGCAGCCCCAATTGAGTTTACCAGGTTATTATAAGCCGTCTTATTATAAGTAGGAGTATCTTCACACAAATCACTGTCTATGCACTCTGTTCCTGTTTCATTTTCAGAAAATACATGACGCAATCCCAGATAGTGCCCCAGTTCATGAGCAATAGTAACAGCTACATAATTTGCATTTCCATCCGGAGTTTCAGGAGTCAGCGGACAGTTATCTTCATAAATATACCGGTTATTTATAGAAACACACCGCGGAGATACCAGCTGATCTTGAGTAGGTACTCCACCCGTCCACTGTTCACATCCTTCCAAATAATCAGGAGCCACAGTATAAGGAAATTCAGAGATACCCAAAATCCCTGCATCGCTGAAATTATACAGCATGATATTAATATACCGGTCCGGATCCCATATTAAATCTAAATAACGTTTTTCTTTATAGCTGTTCATAAAAGCCTGGCAGTCAATAGTAGATGTAGTCCACATGACACGGTTTACACCCGGTTCTTCCAAGGTATTGCCTTCCGGATCTTCCGTAGCCATAACAAACTCCAAACCTAAGTCTTCTCCACAGTTGCGGTAAAGTTCATTGACTTTATCTAATAACTTCTGTAAATGCCCTTCTTCCACATATTGGTTTTTATCCGACTTATTTACATAAAGAACCTGAAATACAACAGGCAATTTATAATGATGATTCTCACTAAAGACTTCCGCCAACTGTGAAACATGTATTTCTTCTTTCAGTACACCATCTGTAGAAACTATCTCCAAAACGGCAGAACGACTCTCTCCTGTCAGGTTTTCGCCAACTTGTACTTCAACGGAAGCATTGCCTGTCCACGTATTCTCAGAAGGAACTGCGCACCATGACTTTTCCGACACAACCTTCCATTCTACATTACTCTCCACCTTCAGAGTCAATGTAGCGGCAGCGGAAGAAATATTCTCACAGGAGATTGTTTCTACCACCCGAAGATAAGGTTCTGCAACCTCCGGCTGCTCATCGTCACTACATCCTGCCAAGAAAGGAAGCAGTACGACAAGCATCCAGAGTAAATAATATTTCTTATTCATACTCAAATGCAGTTTGACCATCCAACGGACAAGTTACAACATTATCTACCACGAAGCGACCAGAAGCATTTGGTACAGCGGTAAATACAACCAGACGGCAGTTAGACAAATCATGAACATTACTTACATCCATACGATATACATTCTGGCCTGCACCATCAGCATCCAACTGAATACGGTCACCATAAGCGACTGTTGAACTGGAAGCCCACAATACATTGTTATGTACTTCTGTAGAACTACCTCCTGTCTGTGCCGCTACGATACCATCTTCCAGCAACCATACAGCTACACGGCAGTTATCCACATTAGCCGATTTTACTTTTACATTTACCACTACAGAACTTCCAGCATTTTCTGAAGCTACTGAAATACCAGTTTTGCATCCATTGCTTGCTGCCTGATCTATTTTTGAAGCAAGGAACTCTGCTTCCTTTGCTGCATCTTTTCGATATTCCTGAGTCAAATTTGTAAAATCCACACTAAACGAAGGGAAACCTGGAACCCCCAAAAAACTAGTAACTTTATCACTAGCCTCACTTGTTAAATCATCGTCATTATGTGCTGCCACAAAAACAGCACGATTATCTGGATAGTTTTGTTGATAATACTCAATACCTCTTATTAAATAAGGACAAAATTGACACCATGTACCCGTATGCTGAACGGCAAGTACACGCTTCGCAAAACCAGTATTTTGCTCAGGCTTGCTGTCGGCAGGCAAAGAAGGAATATTCTTAAATGCTCTTACTGTAATATTCTCTGTTTTCACACCTTCATAATATGCATAAAACACATAGTCACCTTCAGTAGTAGTGCTGAAAGAAGTTTCTTTAAATGAAGAAGTATTGCCCGAAGGATCTTCCATATAAACCTTAGACTGTGAAGTGATGTCTGTTTCTCCTTTCATCACAGCTACGGTAACCGCATCTGTACCATTTGCTTCAATAACAGTCTTAGATATAGACAATGTCAAATCACCACTTACTGTTCCGGAGTCTTCTCCTCCATCATTTCCCGAACATGCAGTAACAGCCATTAAAAAACAAACCGCCAAGGTTTTAAAAATATATGCAGGTTTCATAAATATCTTTGTTTAATCGTTTATAAAATAATAGGTTTTCAATTTCAGGCTACAATCAGAAAGAAGAAGTCACTACCAGATTGGCTCCGGTATATGCCGGTGTGTAACGGCATACTCCTCCCGAGCATACATAACCAGCACGGTTTCTTCCATAGCTTAACTGTACACGGGTATTCTTACGTGTATAACTTACAGAAGCTGTATAGTAATGTACCTTTGTCGTACCATGATTATACATATCGCTTACACTGACACTCCAGCGTGGAGCCATGCTGAATTCCAGAAGAGCTGCCATCCAGTCTTTTTCATAATCAGTAGAGTAAAGATATTGCAGTTCTGCACGCAAAGCCATTTTGCTGTTGAACTTGTATGTATTGTCAACAACAAAAATATTCGAAGCATAAGTTTTGTCGTCCATTCCATGTGTAGGGCTCCACTCCTGAACAGATACCAATACAGCAGTTTTCCACTGCTTATTCCAACGGTGTTCTACATCAGCATTGATGTCACGCCATAACAAACGAGATTCTCCTGTAATATTTTTATCCGAATAAGCTGTCGAGAAATTTGCATGGAAATTCCAATAACGAGAACGGTTTGAAGCTGGGCGCAAAGAGTAATAAACATCAAACTGTCCGGCAGTTTCACCCTCTGCATTTACCTGATACGGCTCAAGATTGGCAAGCATATACGTGTACTGACGTGTTAGCGCAGGCAAATAGTTTAATGTATTTCCCGCTCCCTGTCCCTGTAAGGTAAGCATGGTATTCATATGCTCCAGACGACGGAAAGTACCCAAGGCAGAGAAATTACCTGTAGCATATCCTACTTCTGCAAGAATGGCATTACCATCCACTTCGGTTGCAGATGAAATCTCCGGTAAGTCTTTCGTTTTTGTTACATATTCAGCGCGGACATCCAGACCATTCCAGTTAAAATTACCACCAACAGCATACATATCCAGATTGTTTGTTGTCAATCTGTCTACATAATCTGCATTATCTTTCAAGTTCTCATAACGATTTACATAGCTACCTTCCAATTGCAAAGATGCACTTTTCCAACCGGCAATATCAGATAAAGATAAAGTAAGGTCTGCTCCACGCACTGCCGATTCAGCATAATCCAAATATAAACGTGGTCTTCCATACATACCTTTCAGTGACAGGTAGTTCTTATAACTGTAGTGTCCCCATACACCTTCTATCGAATTATTAAATCCCAAGGTACGGTCTTCATAACTGCGGAAAACAAGCCCACTTCCATACTGGTCAAAGATATCTCCTACACGAAATCCAAAATCTCCATCTTCCCAAGCAACATATTTTGAACCAAGAATCGTACGGCGTCCATTTCCATAAGTACCGTAGTCATATCCTTGTAATGCCGGCAAAAAACCCTCCAACTGAATGCCTGCAGAAAATTTACCACGTGTATAGTCCAGTTTCAAATAATTGTTCGAACCGAAATGATCGTCAGGATTAGCTGCAGCCGCTCCCAGTTCACTATCATCTACATAATAAATACTGTTCGACTCCAGACTTCCAGTAAGTGTTCCTTTATCACGAGTCTGAGCATGAAGAACGGTTGTTGCTCCAACAGCCGCCATGCATAATATCATCATTTTCTGTTTCATCGTGCCGGATTATTTTTGTTGTAATTCTTTCAGTTTCTCAAACAACTCCAATTCACTGCCTGGAGTGTAACCGGTATGTGAATATACGATATTCCCCTGACCGTCTACAATAAATGTATGCGGAGTAAAGGTTACATTCATTGCACGCTTCAAATCCTGGTTTTTATCGAATACGCAAATAAAGTCCCATCCAGAACCCGAAGCCATAGAGCGCGCACGAGTAGAAAAACGGCTATCATCTATCGATACAGCAACAACTTCAAAATCTACTTCTTCCTGCCATTCTTCCAACTGATCGTTTATAGCATTCAGCTCCATCAGACAAGGTTTACAGGTTATTCCCCAGAATGACATAATAAACGGCTTACCATTCACTAATGAAGATATTTCAACAAGCTTTCCATCTGCATCTTCTACTTTCACATTCGAAAGTTTTCCTTGTGCTGCCACTTGCAGGCAACCGCATACCAGGCAAAACACTAATAACAGTTTTCGTAACATAGTAAATTTCCCCTTTTATTTTTTAGAATTAATACCCAAAAATATTCCGTTCGGAAAGGCTCAGTCAGGCAACAGTCTGTTCTTATGAAAAGAGCCGTTCCAAACGGAATCATCATTTATCTTAAAACGAACATTCGCAATTATCTGCTATACAATCTTATTTCTGTATTTTCTTAATGAAACTACTCTTTGAACAATCTATTGTAACAGACTCACGTTTCAACTTGCGTGCAACATCTGCCGACGGCAAGAATGTCTTAGGCATATTCTTGATTGTTGTAGTCTGATAAGCTGCCCATGGAGTTGTAAGCATATTCTTCGTAGTCGTCTTCAAAGATGTTACAGATGACTTCAAAGTTTTCATGGCAGAAGCATTATTGCGTGTTAAAACAATATCACCAGAACCGTAGTAAGTATTATAAATAGTATTATTATACATACCTGCAAAGAAAGGAGTCAATGTCATTCCATTATATTCATAAGCCTGTATGGTAAGTCCGTTTCCATCCTCATCAACTTTTACAGGGAAATCTGTATGATAAGCACTAGAACCATCATAACCCATAATATAGTAAGTAAACGGTGTATTCCAATCACTCAAAGGAGGCACGGCATACAGATTTGCGCTCAAAATCACAGCATACAGAGTCTGTCCGTTTTCTTCTACAGGAATTACTTCGAGGAAGATCTTAGGTCCATAGTCGAAGAACAAATCATCAGCATCAACAGCAGAATAGCTGATATTGTTAAACAAATCCCATGGGCTAGCATATTTGTGCGGGAATTCACCTTTAAAGCGTCCTACTATACGATTCTTCATTTTATAAAAATCAATTTGCTTCTCACGCGCCTGGATATAGTTTGCTTTTTCTTCTTCAATATAAAGCTTAGCTTCTTCTTCAGTCATGTTCTTCATTGTCATGATTGTCTTGACAAGCTTATCATAGTCAGCATATTCACCAGCTTCTTCCGGTTCTCTAGAGAACTCAACAGGGAATGTAATTGTTTCAGTTTCTCCATTAGAACCCTGACGGTTGAATGTAGCATTCCATGTTCCACACAAATTATCCATGATAGCCTGTCCGTCTGCATCAACCGGAGTTCCGAAATCCGCTACTGCCGTAGCTTTTGCCATATAAGGTTCTGACAAATCCTCGTCCTCATTATAAGCCTGTACAACCAGCATATTTTCTTCTTCCGCATATGAGTTGAAATACATCTTATAACCTTCAGAACTATTTATAGCCTGTATTACGTCTGCATCTGTAACATCTAAACCATAGTTTGTCACATAGAATTTCTCATCCATACCATATTCAGGGCGAAGTGACGCATTCCATTCTGCCATAGAGTTTTCTACATAACGGATACCTCTACAGTCACCATTAGGAGCTTTGATTGTATAGCTGACTTTATAAGGCTGATCAGGTTCTACATTGCCAACAACGGTCAATTCTACATCTGGCTTAGTAGACTCAACAATTTCATACACTTCTTCCTGGAAGCTCTGTTTAGAATAATCATCAGCAAAGTTACAAGTAATGAACAAATGATACTTCTTACCGATACTCATTCCGGTATATTCTATTTCCTGCGGCTCTACAAGCGGTGTACTTTCATTAAACACCAATGCAGGAACACCTTGTTCACCCACATATTTTTTCATCAATTCATAATCATCTTCCGAAGTCATATATACTCCATAGCTCAGTGCACCATCCGGAGGGGTAATAGCCACTTTCAGTTTAGTTTCGTTCTTCTTCAAGACAGTTACGGTAGCCTTTTTATCTACTTGGTCAGCACTTTGAGCATAAACCATCTGTTTGGCATACATTCCATTGAAAGTAACACCTTCATCTGACCATTCTTCTGTATAGTCGCCAACAGTCGGAGCCAGCGCCTGACTCATCAACATGCCACCGCCATAGTCTACTTCATAGTCCAAATTACCTTCTTCATCAGATTCACCAACAAGGATAACATAAGCTGTACCCTGAGTAACCTGCCATTCTCCCCACATCGGATCATCCGGATCAATCTGAACACCACTGGTTATAGTGATGTCCTGAGGACCACAAGAAACGCCAACAGACGGATTTCTCAAAAAGTCCACATCACTCTGCATAAACTGATCTTTCATTGAATTATAGTTCAATGCATCGGTAAAAGACCATTTATAATACACACCTTCAGGCATTTCGATATGGAATTTTATTTCATCACGAGTAGCCGAGATAATAGTAATACGTCTTGAATATTCCGGAGTTGTAAATTCAAATCCTTTTACCTGATATTCGGTTCCCACTTTAAAGGCAAAAATTGCCGTATACTTTGTATTTCCATTCAGGCCATATAAGTAAGCAGTATTCTTACCATCCTGAGCTGTAAATATGCCGTTACCATTTTCTTTTTCAGCATTGGCAAACATAATCTCTCCATCAGGGAAGTCAGATTCGGAAACACTTCCTTCTTCTACTTGATAAGTATAAGTTTCTACCCCTTTCAAATTCAAGGAAATAGTAGCCGAAGTCGCATAAATGGCACTACCCTCATCTCCTTTCTCACTCTCAATCTCAATAGTTACTTCTGAGCCTGGACCTTCTCCCGGAGTTACCTCATTATTGTCATCGCTACATCCTCCTAATACCAAAAGGAATAACATCGATAAACAAAAGGCCGAAAATTTAAATTTCTTCATAAAAAAGACTTTTAATTAATTAATATAAATCAAAAACACTCTCTCTACAGAATCTTATTCTTATATAATAAGCCTTCTTTTTACTAACTAATTGTTGTTAATCAAGATGCAAAAATAACCAAGAGATTGGAAAAATAAAATAAATTATGAAAAAAGTACGAAATATTATTGCACAATCAAACGTTATAATAAGAGGTGACATATTATTAATTATACACACACAAAGAAGATAAAACATATCGTTTTGATACAATAAATAAACATATAATCAAAAAAACGTCACATCAAAACTTTACAAAATTTGTTAAATACCAAGATAGAGTATCATTTTACTTTTTTAATAAAATCATCTTAAATCTTTTAAGAGTTTAAAGTATTTACAAAAAGCTATAGTGTTAAAAAACACTAACTGAATTGTTATACAATATTTATAAACACATATTCTACAAACATTCGTAGAAGAATTCTGTTTTTATCTTTACTTTTGTCTTATACAAACGGCAGATTTTACAACATGGAAAAAGAGAAACGAATACTAGTAGGAATGAGTGGAGGAATTGACAGTTCCGCTACCTGCATTATGCTACAAGAACAAGGTTATGAAGTTGTAGGTGTGACTATGAGAACCTGGGATATACCTTCCCACTTTTCAACTCCGGAACAAGAACAACCCGACGAAATATTAGAAGCAAAGGCTCTAGCCGAACGTCTGGGTATAGAACATCATGTTGCCGATGTCCGCGAGGAATTCCGCAATGTCATCGTACAATATTTTATCGACGAATACATGAAGGGACGCACTCCCAATCCTTGCGTCATGTGTAACCCGCTGTTTAAGGAACGCATCTTATGCGAATGGGCCGACCGTACCGGCTGTGCACAGATTGCCACAGGACATTACTGCCGACTGGAAGACAGAAAGGAGCACCGATATATAGTAACCGGTGATGATCCGACAAAAGACCAGTCATATTTTCTATGGAAACTCCCACAAGAGATATTGAAACGTATGGTGTTCCCATTAGGAGGAATGACCAAAACCGAGGTAAGGGCTTACCTCGCAGAAAAAGGCTTTGAAGCCAAAGCCAAAGGAGGAGAAAGCATGGAAGTCTGTTTCATCGATAAAGATTACCGGGACTTTTTGAGAGAACACTGTCCGGATATCGACGAACGAATCGGAACAGGATGGTTTGTCGACAGCAAAGGACTGAAGTTAGGTCAGCACAAAGGTTTCGCCTATTATACTATCGGACAGCGCAAAGGACTGGAAATCGCACTCGGACGTCCGGCGTATGTTCTGAAAATCAACCCTGCCAAAAACACAGTCATGCTGGGAGATGCCGAACAGCTGAAAGCCGAGTATATGCTTGTAGAAGATATAAATGTAATAGATTTACAGGAATTGCTGGAATGCCCCGACCTGTCCGTACGAATCCGCTACCGTAGTCGCCCTATTCCTTGTCAGGTTATCTTACTGGATGAAGGACACCTCCTTGTAAAATTCAAGGCTGAAGCTTCAGCCATCACTCCAGGACAGTCGGCTGTTTTCTATGATAAAGGCCGTGTATTAGGTGGAGGATTTATCGCTTTCCAACAAGGCATAAAGAAACTGATAGCCGAAAATGAAGAAAGAAAGCATGTTTTGTCAAGTACGTGAAGGCACACGAAAAATATGCCGAGAAATCAGGAAAAACTTCTCGACATATTTTTAAAATTTGTACAAAAAATCAAGTACTTTACATGAAGTTTTTGAGGCACTTCAGCATTAGCGGTAAGACTCCACAAATTCCTTTGATACAGAATTACTTACACTCTTACACACGTCTGCACTGAAATCCATTCCGCAGCGGATGATTGCATCCCAATCCGCTTCCGTCAGTTCGGCAAGATCAGCCCGACGGACACGATATTTCAGCAACCCGTATACCACACCCGCATTAAAATTATCGCCAGCTCCAATGGTACTTACCGCTTTCAGCGGAGTCACCGGATAGTCCTTACATACATGTTTCGTACGCAAACGGACATCACCATCGGCATCGGTACAGATAAAGTTCGGACAGTAGAATCCTACATGATTGCTGTACACCTTATCGGCATCCGGCTGACGGAACATATTCTGAAAATCTTCTGTCGAACCCCTTAAGATATCGGCATACTCAAAGTTCTCTATAATAGTAGGCATCAACTTAATAGCCTCATTAGCATGCGTACTGCGGAAGTTGACGTCATAATATATGATTGCGCCTGCATCACGAGCACGGTCAAGCAACTCTTTTACTTTATCACGCAACACAGGAGTAATAGCAAAATAAGAACCGATCATGATAATATCATCACTCGATATTTCAGGCATATTTACTTCCAGCCTCTGGCGAGGATAGTCTTTATAAAAAATATACTCGGCATCATTCCGTTCGTTCAGAAAAGCCAGCGACACCGGCGACTTTCCCTCCGGAAAGACATTCACATTTGCCGTATCAACTCCGTTTTCACGCATGTTTGCCAGAATCATCTCTCCCACACGGTCGTTTCCCGTTTCACTGATAAAGGTAACATTCTGCCCCATTCTTCCCAGTGAAATTACAGCGTTATAAACAGAGCCGCCCGGGACAGCCGCCTGTGGCTGTCCGTCGCGGAACAGAATATCAAGAATCGTTTCCCCTATACCGATAACCTTTCTCATAAGCAAAAATCTGTTTATTTACTCAACGCACGGGAACGCTCGCCCAGATAACCTCCATGATGGCGCTTGCTATATTCTTCAATAGTAAATCCTGTCTGCTTCATAGTTTCTACCACCAGTATATCTCCGATAACAGTCATGATGGTAGTAGAAGTAGTAGGAGTCATACCCAACGGACAAACCTCGTCCGGATGTCCGGTAGCAAGACAGATATCCGCAGCTTCAGCAAGCGGACTTTCCGGATTTCCGGTAATGACAATCTTCTTCAACGACGGATTCAAACGATCAGCCAAATCGGTCAGTTCCACGATTTCACGCGTTTTACCCGAATTGGATATAAGAAGCAGCAAGTCATTTTCCTGCAAAATCCCCAAATCGCCATGTTGAGCTTCACTGGGGTGAAGAAAAACAGCAGGAATACCCGTAGAACAAAAAGTAGTAGCAATGTTCATGGCAATCTGTCCGGCCTTTCCCATTCCACTGGTTACCAGCTTTCCTTTTTTGCGGTGTACTTGTTCTACAATCAGCTCAACGGCCTTCTCGTATGCATCTGTTACGGGAATATTCAATACAGCCTGTGCTTCACGCTGCAACAGTTCGTGAATAGATGAAATCATATTATGATGAGTTTAGTAAATTAATATTCGAGTAATTGTTTCAGCTCATCGAAAGTGTTGGCCACAGTGAAATAATTTTTCAGCGGGCGATGAGCGAAGTGTTGTGTTTCCAGTCCGGCAAGAAATTCAAGAATCCCGTTCCAGAAACCATTAACATTATAAAATATCACTTTCTTTTCGTGATAACCTATTGTGGCGGCAGCCATGACATGAAATATTTCATCGAGCGTTCCCACTCCACCAGGCAACGCAACAGCCACATCTGCTTCTTGCAGCATGATATCCTTACGGTCACTCAGATTGACAGCACGAAACGTCACATCAAGCAAATCGCTGACAGCCCCCCTTTCTTCCAGCTTGGTAGGAACTACTCCCATTATCATAGCTCCATTTTCTTTTGCAGAGCGGGCAACAGCCTCCATAAGTCCTGTATTCGAACCTCCGTAAATGAGCCACTTTCCGGTTTTACCAATCCATGCACCCAGTTCGGAAGCGTTTTCGGCATAAATCGGATCGATGTGATCGGAAGCCGAACAGAATATTGCAATTTTATTCATAATACCTTAATTTATATAATACCGCAAACGGCCAGGAACAGCCAGTGCAGTCTGTAGCGAAGAAAATCAATATACCTGCAAATATCTGTATTTTTTCAGTTACGACAATAAGTATTATTGTATTTTTGCAACGAAAATCCATGCAAAGAAGAAAACTCATGCCATACAATACTTTTATTTTGCCAAACGGACTGCGTATTATCCACGCTCCCAGCCCTACCAATGTAACATATTGCGGATTTGCCGTCGATGCCGGAACGCGTGATGAATTTACCAACGAACAAGGGATGGCTCATTTTGTAGAACACCTTATATTTAAAGGAACCCGCAAACGCCGTGCATGGCATATCCTGAATCGCATGGAAAATGTAGGAGGCGATTTAAATGCCTATACTAATAAGGAGGAAACAGTTATATACAGTGCCTTCCTGAAAGAACATTTTTCCCGTGCCGTGGAATTGCTGACAGACATTGTTTTCAACAGTATCTTTCCCGAACAGGAAATAACCAAGGAAGTAGAAGTCATTATCGATGAAATACAAAGTTACGAAGACAGTCCCGCAGAACTGATATTCGATGATTTTGAAGAACTGATATTTCCCAACCATCCGTTGGGACGAAACATACTAGGCAAACCGGAACAACTCCGACACTTCGGAAGCCAGGATGCACTTTACTTTACTGGAAGATATTACAAGCCTGCCAACATGGTATTCTTTGTTCAGGGAGATATCGATTTCAAACGGGTAGTTCGCACCATAGAAAAAGCTACGGCAGACATTCCTTTTTCAAACGTAGACAATTACCAACGTCAGGCGCCACATGCCTACCTGCCCAAGCAACTCACCCTGCACAAAGACACTCATCAGGCACACGTAATGATTGGTGGACGTGGATACAATGCCTACGATGAACGACGAACAGGCCTCTATCTACTTAACAATATCCTAGGAGGACCCGGAATGAACAGCCGGCTGAACGTTTCACTGCGTGAAAAGCGCGGGCTGGTATACAATGTAGAATCGAACCTGACAGCTTACACTGACACCGGAACATTCTGCATTTACTTTGGTTGTGATCAGGAGGATGCCGATTACTGTACCGAACTCGTACATAAAGAACTTAAAAAGTTATGCGACCGTCCGCTTACAACCACACAACTACACGCTGCCAAAAAACAAATCATCGGACAAATCGGAGTAGCAAGTGACAACTTTGAAAACAATGCACTCGATATGGCAAAATGCTTCCTACACTATAAGCGTTACGAAGAAAAAGAAGAAGTCTTTCATCGCATAGAAGCATTGACTGCACAACAACTGCAAGACATAGCAAACGAGATGTTTTCCGAGAATTATTTGTCAATATTAGTATATAAATGAAATATCTGCCTAAATATTCTTGTCTAATCATAAAATCAAAGCCAAAAATCAAACAAATATTACATTTTGACAAATAAAAATTTTGTCAATCATACATATTTCATAAATTAGTCCCCGTAAGAGATAATAGATTATATCTATATATAAAAGTTATGGGGAACAACATTTTAATACTTGAAATCACATCAGGAATATGCTGTATACTGACAGCTATATTCTTACACTACTCAGCTATACCCAAAAGCAGCAATAAAAAGAATTATCAAAAAGGGTACACGGTAGTAAAAATAGCATCTTTAATGCTAGGTATATCAGCACTATTGTTTGCCTACTTTGGAAATGTTATAGATACATATGATAAAAGAAGCTTTATACAGATAATACTTCCAGTAGAAACCCTATTGGTTTTCTGGGTATTTGTATACCCTTTGTACGATAAAAACAAACTAAAGAATTTCCTTAAGTATCAGGTATTTTACACGACAGTATTATGCACAGCAAACATCATCTACCTATTTGTTGCAAAGGGGATGTCTGGAGAATGGTTTTATTATCTGCTGGTATCATGTTATGTCATACAATTTGCCTTTTACACAATAATATTTATACATATATCGAAAATCTGGCTAAGGAAGAAAAGCACAGAGTCAAGCAACTTTAAAAAATATCCTTTTCGTATATGGATAGCAGGATTTATCATAGGTGTAATGGGCATAGTAGCAGAAGTTTATCCAAACGAAATCTACTTACAAATATTTACATTATGCTATACAGTATTTTTCATTTCGCTCGGCATACAGTATCACAACTATAGCATTATAGCTCCAGTTGAAACAGTAAGTCAAGAAGTTACAATAGCTCCGGAAGAAACGAACAGCAAGCCTGAAACACCTAAGCCCGAGGAAAAACGCCATGGACAGGGAAATGACATTATTAAAGAAAAAATTACAATATGGGTACAGCATAAAGGGTATCTGCAATTGGGCGTCACCATACAAGATTTAAGCCGTGAAATCGGCATAAACCGTACATATTTGTCAAATTACATAAACGAAACATACCAGAGTAACTTCAACGGATGGCTAAACGACCTCCGCATTGAAGAAGCAAAGCAAAAGATCATATCATCTCCTGAAATAAACTTGAGCGATCTTGCTGAAATGGTAGGCTTTGCAGACCAGGCACATTTCAGCAAGCAGTTCAAACAGAAAGAAGGGATTCCTCCTTCCGTTTGGAAGAAAGAACATCGTGCCAAAAGTGAAAAAGACTAATATTTTACACTTTTGTCGAAAAATACACAATTATATACAAATAGACAAGCAGACACGTAGTATTTAGGCCTAGATTTGCACAATCAAATAAAAAGCGATAAATAAAAGTAAAGAACATTATCAATTATCATTCATTAATTAATTAAAAGTATGAAGAAAAAATTCTATGGAGCCCTTCTGTTAGGAAGTGTACTTCTTACAGGGGGTATGGTATCTTGTTCTGATTACGATGATGACATTAACAGCTTGAACGACCGTGTTGCAGCAGTTGAAGAAACTGTAAAGGGACTTCAAGAAAAGATTAATGCAGGATGCGTAATCACAAGTGTCGACCCAACAGAAAATGGAGTTAAGGTAACATTAAGCAACGGTGAATCATTCGAGTTGTTAAATGGCGCTCCAGGAGCAGCAGCTACAGTAGAAATTGGAAAGAATGGAAACTGGTTTATCAATGGTGAAGACACAGGCAAGCCATCTAGAGGTGAAAAGGGTGAACAAGGAGAACCTGGAGAAGATGGAACAGCAGCTACTGGTAAGTACTACAAACCCGGAGAAAATGGATATTGGATTGAAGTTACAGTAGGTGCAGACGGTAAAGAAACAGAAACAGAAACAACTATCAGCTGGACTCCAGAAGGAACAATGACAGCTGTATGGGATTCTGAAAATGGCAAACTGTTAGTAAGCAATGTTAAAGGTTATAATGGAATCTTAAGCATTTCATTAACATCTGAATTGAAGTCATTGGTATTCCAACCTGAATTCTATTACCAAGGAATTGAAGCAATGGAAGCTAAAACATTCAATTACACAGAAAAGGGTGTTAAAGAAGTTAATGCTGATGATGATTTTACAACTGATGCACCAACAGAACTTGATGGTGTTGCAATGACTCCGGGATTAGTTGCTAAATATCACATGAATCCATCTTCTGCAAATTGGAAAGACATCAAATCACTGAGCTATATATCAGATGATAAGAACTATACAAGAGCTGGAGGTGTAGTTAAAGCCAATGTTTTTGATTGGGAAGGTGAAGAAGGTATTTTAACTGTTCACTCTCAATTGACAGATGGTACAATCAAAGATATCCAAAACGATGGTAAAGTTACTGTTTTAGCTTTACAAGCTAATTACTCTGGAAGTGAAAAAGATACAATCATCACTTCTGACTACGCAGCAGTGAAAGCAACAAATTACAAAGACATGGTACTTGCCAATGCCGCATATTTAGGCCAACCGGTACATACTATGCACTTATATACAAATGCACAAGATGCAATCAACAATGCAGCTAGTCATGAAATCGTATGGAATCATGAAGACTTAGATGTTGCAACATTAGTTCAAACACATTACGATGACAGCCAAAACAGCCATGTTGCATGGGATGTAACAGCAGCAGATAAGACTGTTGAAGACTATGGATTCAAATATAGCTTCGAACTTGTTGGTTATCACAAGGGAAATAACAAAACATCAGAGAGTGCACATGCTGTCATGAAAGGTTCTTTATTGAAACCTTGTATGCCAGTAGACGGAAAACAGCCAACATGGGATGCCGCAGAACAGAATAAAGCGGAAAAAGATCGTGAACCATTGGTACGTGTTATCTTAACAGATACTGTAAGCAATAAAATAGCAGCTGTAGGATACGTTAAATTCAAAATTGTTGAAAAAGCTACACCGACAGAAAGTGAAGTTATCTTGACTCCTGAATTTGGTTTCAATGATGAATATACTGTAAATTGTACAGAAGCAGAAAAGACATTGAAGATCGAATGGCATGACTTCGAAGAAGATATTCTTGCACAACTTGAAAAGCAAGGAATTTCTAAAGAAGACTTCCACACTAACTTCAAGTTGGATGGTGGCAACGATGACGCAACTCAGTATGATGGTAAGCTTGCTACATCAATGCCTACTTCTAAGAAAGGTATTGTAAAACAAACCATTACAGATACAGGCGCTGAAGAAACTCAGATTATCACTTGGACTCTGAAGAACAATGAAGCTTATCAATTGTTCAAGAACAATGAATCAATCTCTGTAATCGTTCGTTATAGCAAAGAAATCGAACCTAATGTATATCAGTTCGTATATGTAACATTAACTTGGACTCCTAATCCACGTAACGTACAGCCAGCTGGTACTTTAGAAAACTCTGATAAGATTAAGAATTATTGGTATGCATATAATTCAGCAACTCCAGGTAGCGGATACAGTGATATCCATGCAAATGTTGAGACTGTAGGTGAAACAAATGCTGATGATGAATTCAAATCAGATATTTTGAATACATTCGATGGCAATGACGTAACTGTTTCAGGTGTCAATGCAGTATATACAGCATTCCAAGATGCTAACTTAACCAAAACATTTACATTTGTTGATCCACAAAGTACTGATATGACTCCTGTAAAAGGTAATTCAGGTACTATGTACGATATTACAGTTGGTGATAATGGAACAACATTATATGCAAACGTAGTTAACAATCCTCTTGTAAAACAGGCTGTAGTTAAGATCAATGGTTCTATTTTGGAATATCAAGGCAAAGATAATGAAACTCAATATTCGTTTGCTAGAGATATTTTGAATGCAGCAGATCATGCACAATTCGTGGCTAACAATGAAGGCAAGAAAACATTTACAGCACAAATTCAGATTAATGCTGAAAACTGTAGTTATGTTCCATTTGAACTTGAAAACAATGAATTCTTTGCTAAGTTCTTACGTCCGATTACTATCAGTGACCCACATGAAACAAACTTTGTGGACGCTACAACAGGTGGTGCTAAAGCTGATTTGAAATTGACATTTGTAGACTGGCGTGATCATAACTTTGATAATGCATCTGTTACTAAAGGTCAGAACTATTATAAATATTATGATGTTGAATCAATCGCACAGAATGGCGATATTATGACTGACTTAAATGGAACAACAGGTGTATTTGACAGAAAGTTAAGTGATGTAACAGGAAATGTTAAATTCACATTTACAGCTCCAACAAAATCTGAAATCCAAAATGGTAATGGTATCGTAAATCACTATTTCGGTACATTAAACTATGAAAATAATGGTACGACTGTAGGCGATTTCCAGATTAAGGTTCCATTTGATGTAACATACGATTGGGGTACAATCCAAGTATATGTAATATGTAAGATTTCTCAGACTGAAGCTAACTAAGCATAAGCCTAGAATTCTAGAAATAATTAAAGTAAGGGGCTCAAAGCCCCTTACTTTTTATACCTAAATAGGAAAAAATGAAAAAATTAAATATCATTGCTATAGCAATTTGCTTATTAAGTTTTTTTTCATGCCAATCAGCTGATAAAAATCAGCAAAAAGATTCAGACACAACTGAACTAAATAGTTTTGTAAGTGGACTGGTAAAAGAAGATACAACATCTGTTGAAAAATTAGTAAACACATATATGACTTATGCACAAAACAAGCAATACAGTGAAGCTGCTGCAATGCTTTTTAAACCAGATACAACAGATATATGGAATGAGCCAGTACCTCTAGACAATGATGAAATGGAATCCGTAAAGGCCGTTCTTAAACGTTTTCCAGTTCTGAGCTATAAGATTACAAATATGGAATTCCGAACTGCAGTCGACAATGAAATAAAATGTTCATTTGTAATGAATGACTCATTAAACATAACAAGCAGTTGGACTTTCAGACCTATGAATTATTTAGGAGGATGGCGCCTCTGTTTAATGAAATGATTCCACATATTATAGCGATAATATGCAACTCTCTTAAAAATATTAAACCATACCAATGATTTAACTTTTTAAATAATTACATTATGCATTGGAATAAATTATTAACACTATTAGCAATTGGATTAATTCCAATAACAGCTAAATCACAAGTAGTACAATCTTCAACTGAAGGAAAAACAGAGTTTGTTCCTCACTGGTTCATGCAAGTACAAGCCGGTGCAGCACACACACGTGGTGAAGCGAAATTCGGAGACCTGATTTCTCCAGCAGCTGCTATCTACGGCGGCTATCAGTTTACACCGCTCTGGGGACTGCGTGCCGGAATAAGCGGCTGGCAGGCTAAAGGAGGATGGGCTGCCGACGGACAACTTTACAAGTATAACTACTTGCAGGGTAATGTAGATGCTACACTGGATTTGGGCAACTTGTTCTGCCGCTATAATCCAGACCGTTTCTTCAATGCATACTTGTTTGCAGGTGTGGCCCTGAATGGTGGCTTCAACAATGATGAAGCTGTAGCATTGGCTAACAAAGGCTATGATCTGCGCTACTTATGGACAGATAATAAGATCAGCCCGGTAGGTAGATTCGGATTGGGTACAAATCTGCGACTGACTTCTAATCTGTTTTTCAATATCGAAGTAAATGCTAATGTTTTGTCGGATAAATTCAATTCAAAGAAGGCTGGCAATGCAGACTGGCAGTTTAATGCGCTTGCCGGATTCACTATCAAGTTTGGAAAAACTTCACGCAAAACAGAACCTGTTTACTATGAACCAACTCCTCAACCAACACCCGTTGTAAAAGAAGAACCGAAACCGGTACAGCAGCCTGCTCCGGTAAAACAGGAAAAGGTAACTATGACAGAAAATGTCTTCTTCGCGCTTAATTCTTCTGCTATCCGCAGCGGAGAAAAACAGAAGATTGAAAAGCTGGCAGAATTTATGAAGAACCATGCTGAATGTAAAGTTACTATCTGTGGATATGCAGACAAGCAGACTGGTAATGCAGATATCAACATGCGCCTTTCTAAGAAACGTGCTGAAAATGTAGCTACCCAACTGAAAGAAATGGGTATCGACAGCCAGCGTATCACTGTAGATTACAAAGGTGATACCGTACAGCCATTTAGCACACCGGAAGAAAACCGTGTAAGTATCTGTATAGCTGAATAACAGAACCCTTTAATTCTTCATAACATGTAAGGAACGTCACTCTCCTATTCCCTAAGGAGAAGATGACGTTCCTTTTTTAGTTTTTGTACACGATGATGCTTTCCGAATGATGAATAAATCACTATCTTTGCGCAAACTGATAAATGTCGGGAAATACAAAACCATATATACACATGAAAATAGAAGATAAACTGACTGCCTCCGTCATCAGCGGGGTAAAAGAATTGTACGGTGCAGAAGTGCCTGCCAACATGGTACAATTACAGAAAACCAAGAAGGAGTTTGAAGGTCATCTTACGCTTGTGGTTTTCCCTTTTCTGAAAATGTCGAAAAAGGGACCGGAGCAAACAGCACAGGAGATCGGTGAATATCTGAAAAAGAACGAACCGGCTATCGCAAATTATAATGTAATCAAAGGATTCCTGAACCTGACTATCGCATCGGATGTATGGATTGAACTGCTGAACCGCATTCACGCTGATGCTCAATGGGGTATCCAGAAAGCTACCGAAGATGCTCCGCTGGTAATGATAGAATATTCATCACCGAATACAAATAAGCCGCTGCATCTGGGACATGTCCGCAATAACTTGCTGGGTAACGCACTTGCCAATGTAATGGCTGCCAACGGAAACAAGGTTGTAAAAACAAATATCGTAAACGACCGTGGTATCCACATCTGTAAGTCAATGCTTGCATGGCTGAAATATGGTAACGGAGAAACTCCTGAATCGTCTGGAAAGAAGGGTGACCACTTGATTGGTGATTATTATGTGGCTTTCGACAAACATTACAAGGCTGAAGTAGCTGAGTTGATGGAAAAAGGCTTGAGCAAGGAAGAAGCAGAAGCTCAATCACCACTGATGCAGGAAGCTCGTGAAATGTTGCGTAAATGGGAGGCAAATGACCCTGAAATCCGCGCTTTGTGGAAGAAAATGAATGACTGGGTATATGCCGGATTCGACGAAACATACAAGATGATGGGCGTCAGCTTCGATAAGATATACTACGAATCTGAAACATATCTGGAAGGTAAGGAAAAAGTGCTGGAAGGACTGGAAAAAGGTTTCTTCTATCGCAAGGAGGACGGTTCTGTATGGGCTGATCTGACTGCAGAAGGTCTTGACCACAAGCTGTTGCTGCGTGCCGACGGTACTTCTGTCTACATGACTCAGGATATTGGTACAGCGAAGCTTCGCTTCCAGGATTTCCCGATCAACAAAATGATTTATGTAGTAGGAAACGAACAGAATTATCACTTCCAGGTGCTTTCTATTCTGCTCGATAAGCTGGGATTTGAATGGGGTAAGGATCTGGTTCACTTCTCTTACGGTATGGTGGAACTGCCGGAAGGTAAGATGAAGAGCCGTGAAGGTACGGTAGTAGATGCAGACGACCTGATGGAAGCAATGATAGAAACAGCGAAAGAAACCAGCAGTGAACTGGGTAAGTTGGATGGCCTGACTAAGGAAGAAGCTGATGATATCGCACGTATCGTAGGTCTGGGTGCACTGAAGTATTTCATCCTGAAAGTGGATGCTCGCAAGAATATGACATTCAACCCGAAAGAATCTATCGATTTCAACGGTAATACAGGTCCGTTCATCCAATATACATATGCTCGTATCCAGTCTATCTTGCGTAAAGCTGCTGAAGCTGGTATCACTATTCCTGCTGTTATCCCGACAGGTGTGGAACTGAGCACAAAAGAAGAGGGACTGATTCAGATGCTTGCTGACTTTACAAACGTGGTACGTCAGGCTGGAAGTGACTATAATCCGTCTATTCTTGCTAACTATGCGTACGATCTGGTAAAGGAATACAACCAGTTCTATCACGATTTCAGCATTCTGCGTGAAGAAAATGAAGCATTGAAGGTATTCCGTCTTGCTTTGAGCCAGAATGTAGGAAAGATCGTCAAGCTGGCAATGGGACTGCTCGGTATTGAGGTTCCTGAACGTATGTAATTAAGACATTAATCATACACTATCTTTTATTCACCACGGATTATACAGACTTCTACACATATGTGTGAAACTTCTGCATAGTCTGTGGTGAATTGGTTTATTGATATCGCTATTATACAAATTATGGCAAAGCAGCAGAAATTTTATGTAGTATGGAAAGGAGCGGAACCAGGAATATATACATCGTGGACCGACTGCCAGCTACAAATTAAGAACTACAAAGGTGCTATTTATAAATCGTTCGCTACACGTGAAGAGGCAGAACATGCTTTCGCTACTCCTGCTTATGTGTATCTGAAGAAAAGTCAGACAGCAACACACGAACCGGAAGAGAAAAAAATCCCTGAAAATTTCGATTTAAACTGTCTGGCCGTAGATGCTGCATGCAGCGGTAATCCAGGCCCAATGGAGTACCGGGGAGTGTATTTACTTACCGGACAGGAAATTTTTCATTTTGGACCTATGTATGGCACAAATAATATCGGAGAATTCCTTGCTATTGTCCATGGTCTGGCGCTGATGAAACAAAAGGGCATAAACATGCCTATTTATTCAGACAGCCGCAATGCGTTGAACTGGGTGAAACAGAAGAAATGTAAAACAAAACTGGAACGTACCGCGAAAACCGAAGAATTATTCCAGCTTATCGAACGCGCAGAGAAATGGCTGAATGAGAATCAATATACTACTCCACTGCGCAAATGGGAAACTGATTTATGGGGAGAAGTACCGGCAGATTTCGGCAGAAAATAACTTTCTGCCTTATTGCGCGGGTTGTGAACGCTTCAAAAGCTGAATATATCGGGGATGATTTCTTCTGACATATCGCAATAGTTTTCGCCAAACTTTCTGACTAAGTAAAAACAACAGGAATATGGTTCCCACAATACATACTGCACCAAACAGTTCTTTCAGACTGGTCAGAAGCGTCTGACGGGTAACTTCTTCATACAATTGCTGGATGGAAACATCAGGCATCCATTCTTTTACCAAATCCATTTTACGGCTTATCAGACCGATATTATCCTGCTGCATGTACTTCAGCCAGCGGTTTAATATGGCTGTACCCAAAGGAGTAGCAATGCTGGTGCGGATAAAGCTTAATACACATAGTCCCTGAAAGAAATGTTCGAAAGGGACAGTCTTGGCTACATAGATGGTCAGCGATATATAAAGTATGCCGTGTCCTAGTCCTTTCAGAAAGTTGGGGATGTAAAGGCTTTCAATATTCAGGTTGGGATGGATAAGGAAATACATATAGTACTGATAAACTACTATCAGCATGAAGCCGACGGTAATAAGCAGTTTATAGCCTTTGCGCAGGACTACCTGGCGGTAGAATACAACTCCTGCACCTGCCAGTATTCCGATAAACACACACCAGTTCAGTGAAACGGCATTCAGCATATCATATTTCAGAATAGCACTCATAAACATTTCCTGTAAAACTGATGATGTAGTGAGAAACAAACACAGCATCAGAAAAAGGAACAGGATAGTCGGGAAATGACGGTACTTAAACACGTGGGGATGGATGTACGGACGGTGAGTCGTAAACATTCGGTTCACATTGATAAGGGTGCATACCACTGCCAGTACGATACAGCCTCGTATCAGAGCACTGTCAAGCCAGTCGTAATATTCGCCGTAAATGCATACAAATACAATGGAGAAAAGCACTACAGCCCAAAGGAGAGCACTTGTCCAGTCTATGCCATACAGAGGCATCTTGCGGGCCATCCGGAAGGGACGTGTAAGAAAAAATACGCATAACCACACGACAGCAAGCAACCCGATGACGAGCCGGTGCATGTATTGCCAGTTTGCCCAATCGCTGATATGTATGGCTACAAGTCCGGAAAGCTGGATGCTTTCGAGTACAATGATATAGATTACCGGATAGAATACGGAAAAATTTCCTGAGGGGGTTACACTCAAACGGATATTTGAAAAACATTCAAATGTACCCCACATTCTGAAAAAACCGGAAATAAAGCACGTTACGACCAGTATGAAGATATTCTGCACGTGCATCGTCACCAGGTTGCAGCAGATAAGTACCGGACATACCATCATAAATATCTGTCGGGTAGTAAAGCGAAACTTCAGACGAAACAGAATGGGAAAAATCACTGTCATACCGATAAATGAGGCATATCCCGCCATCATCACATCTTCTTTCAGGCAACCCAATGCACTTGACATCTGTACAGACGTAGGAAGAAAAACTCCTCCGTTGAACTGAAACACCATTGCAAAGAACAAGGAAAGAAGTATGCACACGGAAGTGGGGATAAATTCCTTGAAATATAAAATTCTAGGACGTTGTTCTTCTGCCATAATTTGTCTTTTATTGCAGTTTTACGTAACATTCCACGTTCATACCGGCACGTAAACGGCTTAGATTCTCTTTGCTGTTATTATGTGTAAATTCAATTCGGACCGGTATACGTTGTTCTACCTTTACAAAGTTTCCTGCCGAGTTGTCCTGAGGAATCAGGGAATAAAAGGAGCCGGTTGCATCTGAAATGGAAATAATCTGTCCTTGGTATTTCACCCCAGGTATAGCATCGACTGTCATTTCTACCAGTTGGCCCTGTTTCATATCGGTAGTCTGAGTTTCCTTATAATTAGCAATTACCCATTTTTCGGTTCCGTCTACAAGAGTCACCAAAGTCTGTCCCGATTGCACCAATTCTCCTTCATGGATATTTTTGCGTCCGGTCACTCCATCGGCTGTAGCACAGATTACGGTATACGACAAATTCAATTTAGCCAGATTCAAAGCAGCTTCTGCCAGCTTAATGTCCGATTCGTTCTGCTCCAGACGTTGGGTTTGTTCCTGTTTGACAAGCTCAGATGATTCTTTCTGACGCAACAACTGCTCGTAGCGGGCTTTCGTGGCAGCATAGTCGGTTTTTACACGATCGAACTGCTGTGGAGTGACTGCTTCTTCTTTCATCAGCTCTGCATAACGTTTGTAATCGGTTTCTGCATTCTGAAGGCGGACGCGCTGTTCCTCGATAGCAGCTTCGGTTACATAGATATTACTCTGAGTTGTATTGATGGTAGTATGCATAGCACTCTTCCCTGCCAGTGCATTCTGGTAATCAGCCTCAGCCTGTGCTACTTTCAGCAAATATTCGGTATTTTCTATCACTACCAGTGTATCTCCTTTCTTAACGGACTGATATTCTTCAAAATAGATTTTTTTGATGAATCCCTGTACACGAGTATTGATAGGGCTTAAATGTTGTTTCACCTGAGCATTGTCTGTATACTCCACATCACCCAGATGTATAAACTTTCCACATATCCAGCTGATTCCTCCAGCCAGAACCAATGCTATAAAAAAATTAGGGATAGCTCTTTTCTTATTTTTTATCATAACGTCTTATTCAGTTTATAGCTTTATTAGAGATTTCCTGTCAGTTTTTTCAATAAATAATACTGGTATAAAATACCTATCTGATAATTTGCCAATTGCAGTTCCATATCCAGCTGTGTGTTACTGGCATCCAGCATATCTGTTATCAGTGCCAGACCGTTTACATATCGTTGACGGACAATATTGAAGTTCTCATGTGCCAGTTGTACACTTTTTTTCTGTGTGCGCAAGCGTATATAGGCTTCATTCAGATTGACATATGCAGCATGAATATCATTCTCAGCCTCTTCTTCTGCCACTCTGCGTGCCTCTTCCATTTTACGGGTAGCAAGCTGTGCCTGTTTCAGTTTTCTCTTACTTTTAAATAAGGCATCAATATTATATGAAATGCCGACACCAGCGTACCAATATGTAAAATTGTTATTCAACGGGGGGACTTCTATCAAAATAGGTCCAGTGAAATCGTTTGCTGCTACCAGACTTATCTTGGGTCTTCTTTCAGCACGTATCAAATCCTGTTTATTCTTTTCTTGCTCTATTCTGATATCAGCCAGCCTGACCGACGGAGTATGATGTATTTCGAGCAACCAGTCTTCTTCTGTACGGTTTTCAACATTAAATTTCAGAAGTTCGGTTGTATCGGGGAGGATTAGCACATCAGGCTCCAAACCGACTGCTGTAGCCAGTTTATGGCTCAACACATCTATTTTATCTTTGACAGAAGTCAACGAAAGTTCCAGACTCTGAAGCTGAAGCTCATAACGGGTTATATCACTCTTCAGCGCCGTTCCCTGACGATAAGACGCCTTCATATCCTTTACCAGCAAGCGGGTTTGAGAAATATTGCTTTCGTAAACACGCTTCTGATTGTTTAACTGGAAAAGATCCAAATAATATCCAGCCAGAAGAAAACGAATATCCTGGCGGTTTTCTACATATTCCAGTTCTGCTTCCTTTTTTTGTAACTTGCTCCGTTCGATTCCTTTTGCCACAGCTCCTCCAGCATATATCACCTGACTTGCCTTCAGCACAAAAGAATTACCAAAATGAGGCATATCTGCATGTACTGCATGGGCGAAATTTCTATCGGTCATCACTCCGTCGCCTATATAGTTCAGTTCAACATGTGCCTGAATAGAAGGTAAACGATCATTGCAAGCTACTTTTACCCCTTGCTCAGCTTCAGATATTGCCAAATCGTACAACCGTATACGGTTATTATTCTGATCTGCCAACTGAAACATTTCATCGAGTGTCAATGAACGAGTCTGGGCTAACCCTTGCCCCAATAAACCTAAAAAAACAACACTAACTAATAATACTTTTTTTATCATATATTTTGTTTAGTCTTTATGCACATCAATACCAGACAAATAAATTCTCATTCCTATATCTGGTGTACAATAAAAGAATCACTATTCTTTTTGTCCTAAAAACTTACCTTACTTTTTTGTTATGCAAAAGTAAGTCTTTAATTTTGTTCCGAATTTGCACATTACGCAACAATATTATCAAAATAAGCCAAGTTTATTCCTGATGAATACAGAACAACAAGAATATATATCGCTAATAAGCCGTTCCACGCACGACGACATTCTTATCAAGAAAACCGGTTGGGAAGCAATCAATTTCCAGGAGCATGCGCATGAGAAATTCCAGATTATTTATACACTTTCCGGAACATTGCATGTAGAAACCGGAGGAGTAAACTATTTTGTTCCGGAAAAGCATATAGCATGGATTCCAGAAAAAGCCAGCCATAAGTTATCGAGCAACAGCCGGCAGGTTTCACTCATCATCTTTTATATTAATTTGAACATCACTCCTGATGATGGAAAAAACCGTTTCTCAATATATAGCACCAATGGTATTATAGCCGAAAACCTGAAGTTCATCGCATCAAAAGGGAAAGTCATTACACGCGGAAAGCAAACTGATCTATACAACTTTGCGTTAAGTTTTTTCAATTTACTTCCACAAATGACATTAGGGGCAGACTTTCTGCTGAAAACACTGGTTATCCCCAATGATTCACGCCTGCATCCTATACTGAACTACATAACAGAACACATACATGAAGACTTAAACATGGAACAGATAGCATCACAATATAACTTGTCAGTACGTAATTTAAGCCGGCTGTTTAATACATCAGGCATACACTTCAGCAGCTATGTAAACCATCTGCGTATTACACGTGCTATAGAACTCCTGACAGATGGAGATAATACGGTACAGGAAGTTGCTTACAAAGTAGGATTCAATACTCCCAACAACTTCAACAGAGTATTTAAACAAGTAACTGGAAAATCACCCAAAACATACATTAAGGGAATCTGAAAATCGACGAAATAACAATTCGTACTGCATGTAAAGTGAATATAAATGAAAGACAATCTCTCCACACTATAAAAATATGTATCTTTGTAAGTTCAAATTCAACAATATATGAAAAAAAGAATCGCGTACCTGATATTGGTCTTTGCAGTTATATTTATTTTCTTCATACTGCAAAAACCCTTTTTCATGCTTTATAATGATGCGCCCGGACGACTGGTTCCATTTAGCAGCTACTTGCAGGTAATGTTTCACGGAATGAGTCTCGATGCTGCTACTACAGGGTATCTTACTGCCATCCCATGGCTTACCATACTCATTAGTATATGGTTCAAGAAATTTCCTCTCCGTCAACTACTTGTAGGATACTACGCCATTGTCTGCTTGCTGATTTCACTGATCTTTGTAGGCGACATGTGCCTCTACCCTTTTTGGAACTTCAAACTTGACGCCTCTGTCTTTTTGTATTTGGACTCTCCGAAAAATGCTATGGCAAGTGTATCTACCGGTTTTATTATACTACGGATACTTGTCATCCTGTTGCTTTCTGGATTTGTAACCTGGATACTTTATCGGATTACTCCCCGATATCTGCCTCCAGCCAACAGAAAAATAACTGGTACACTTGCCACAATTCTGCTGGGAGGAGTACTTTTTATCATCATACGTGGAGGAGTGAGTGAATCAACCTCCAACATCGGTCAGGTATATTTCTGCAACGATGAGTTTTTAAACCATTCTGCCGTAAATCCAGCTTTCAGCCTGATAGCTTCAGCCGGAAAAACAAAAAACTACTCAGAACAATTCAACTACTTCGATGAGACACACCGTAAGGAACTGTTCGATAATCTTTATCCTACCGGAGGAGAAAACACAGTAGAATTACTAAATACCAAACGTCCGGATATCCTGATTATCCTAATGGAAGGTTTCGGTGCCACCATGGTAGAATCGCTGGGAGGCGTGAAAGGAGCCAGCCCTAATATAGACCGTTTGTCAAAAGAAGGAATTTGGTTTACGCAATGCTATGCCAATAGCTTCCGGACAGACAGAGGAACGATTTGCACATTTAGCGGCTATCAGAGCTTTCCGGATCTATCGGTAATGAAAATACCAGCCAAGAGTCGTACATTGCCTTCTATCGCCGGAAAACTGGTAAAAGAAGGGTATCATACAGACTTTCTATATGGCGGTGATATTAATTTTACCAATATGAAAAGCTATCTGCTGGAAAGTGGATATCAGAAACTGACCGCTGATACCGATTTCCCCATGAGTCAGCACCAGAACGCTTGGGGAGTCAACGATGATATAACCTTCGATCATCTCTATCAGATGTTGAAGGACCGAAGAGACTCTCCCTGGCATACCGCTTTTCTTACTCTGAGCAGTCACGAACCTTTTGAAGTACCCTATCACCGGCTGAAGGAAAAGCAACCAAATGCTTTTGCTTTTACCGACCATTGCCTCGGAGAGTTCGTAGAGCGTATACGCAAAACTCCTGTTTGGAACAATCTGCTTATCGTTTGTCTGCCCGACCATGGATTCTATTATCCAGCCGAAGGAAACGGACACGACGCACGGATACATCATATTCCAATGCTCTGGTTAGGAGGAGCAGTCAAGCAACCGATGGTAATAAATCAAGTGATGAACCAAAGCGATCTGGCTGCGACCTTACTTGCTCAACTCGGCATCGACCACAGTGAATTTAACTTCAGCCGAAACATACTGAGTACAACATATACTTATCCGTTTGCCTATTGGACATTTGGAGGAGGTTTTGCATTTGCCGACAGCACAGGAGTAACATTAGTAGACATTAATGCCGACCGCCCGATGCTGGAGATACCTTCACCTGATGAAAACCGAATCTTGCGTGGAAAAGCTATCCTACAAAGCTCCTACGATGATTTGGGAGAAAGGTAGCAGTATAAACATTATGTTTAAACGGACATTGTTTCCTCAATTTAATCTCTGCAACAATAAACAAAAATAGCTCTGCCATCTCCAAAACAGGGGAAGTCAGAGCTATTTTTATTTGTAACATGAATAACTTATAGGCTTTTCACAGAATCCAAACTTCAGACATATTTCTTAGTTATACATGTTTCCCGATGTATCATTTCATTATTCCACGAATTTCACTTTTGCAGCTTCACGCGGTTTAGCAGCTGGAGCCTCATCAGGATAACCGAATCCTATGCAATACAGCAATTCATATCCTTCACTAAATCCTAATTTCTGCAAATATTCGGCAGCTTCAGGAGTCTTCATAAAACGAGCTGGACTTCCCAAACAGCAACTGCCAATACCCATAGACCATGCTGAAATCATCATATTTTCAGCAAGCAGACCACAATCGAAAGGAGAACTTTCCGATTTCGTATCATGACCGATAAACACCACTGTAGGAGCATTACGGAACATATTCTTGAATGCCGGATCTTCAGCTGCTTTCGGATTGGCTTTCTTATATAATTCTGTTACTCCATTGATATAATCAGCATTATCTACAACACGTACTTCCCAAGGTTGCTTATTCATTGCATTTGGAGCATTGATTCCGCATTCTACAATCGTTTGCATCTTTTCCCGCTCTACCGCCTGAGGTTTATACTGGCGAACACTACGACGTGTCATGATTGTTTCTACTACCTGATTTTTCAAGCTATCCTGTACAGAAGTTTCTGCCGGAGCCTGTTGCTGTGCTCCTCCTCCACATGCCATCAATGGCAATAATAACACAGCAAAAGCTGTTTGTTTTAAGTTTCTCATAAGCAATCTGTTTTATTTAAATTAGAAATTTTCTTTCCAGCGTTATTTTACACAATATATCGACAAATCAACAGAAAAAATTGAACTTTATTTTCAATCTGGCATAAAAATAATTTTTTCTCCGCTATTTACACATATTTCTTTTAGAAAATTCAGAAGCACTTCTCTATTTCATCATTCCACCAGATAAAAAAATAAGAGGATACTCTTTCGAGTACCCTCTTACGTTGGTTATTTTGTAACTTTATATTCAAATTACAATTTCGGACCAGCAGCAACCAAAGCCTTACCAGCTTCGTTTCCAGTGAACTTAGAGAAGTTCTTAATGAAACGACCAGCCAAGTCTTTTGCTTTTTCTTCCCACTGACAAGCACATTCGTAAGTGTCACGAGGATCCAAGATCTTCGGATCAACACCCGGCAATTCAGTTGGAACAACGAAATCGAAGTAAGGAATAGTCTTAGTAGGAGCTTTTTCGATAGAACCATCCAAGATAGCATCGATAATACCACGAGTATCGCGGATAGAGATACGCTTACCAGTACCATTCCAACCAGTGTTAACCAAATATGCTTTAGCACCAGTCATTTCCATCTTCTTAACCAATTCTTCTGCATATTTAGTTGGGTGCAATGACAAGAAAGCAGCACCGAAGCAAGCAGAGAATGTCGGAGTCGGTTCAGTGATACCACGTTCTGTACCAGCCAACTTAGCAGTAAATCCTGACAAGAAGTAGTACTGAGCCTGTTCAGGGTTCAGGATAGATACTGGAGGCAATACACCGAATGCATCAGCAGACAAGAAGATAACTTGTTTTGCGTGAGGACCCTTAGATACCGGTTTAACGATATTTTCGATGTGGTGGATAGGATAAGAAACACGAGTATTTTCTGTTACGCTCTTATCAGCGAAGTTGATTTTACCTTCAGCGTCAACAGTAACGTTTTCCAACAAAGCGTCACGTTTGATAGCGTTATAGATATCTGGTTCTGATTCTTTATCCAAGTTGATAACCTTAGCGTAGCAACCACCTTCGTAGTTGAATACACCTTCGTTATCCCATCCGTGTTCGTCATCACCAATCAACTTACGTTTCGGGTCAGTAGACAAAGTTGTCTTACCTGTACCAGACAAACCGAAGAAGATAGCTGATTCAGTTTCGTCCATATTAGTGTTAGCAGAGCAGTGCATAGAAGCGATACCACGCAATGGGTTGAAGTAGTTCATCATAGAGAACATACCTTTCTTCATTTCACCACCGTACCAAGTATTCAGGATAACCTGTTCTTTAGTAGTCAAGTTGAATACAACTGCAGTTTCTGAGTTCAGACCCAGTTCTTTGTAGTTTTCAACTTTAGCCTTAGAAGCGTTGTAAACAACGAAGTCAGGTTCGAATGATTCCAATTCTTCTTTAGAAGGACGGATGAACATGTTAGTTACGAAGTGAGCCTGCCATGCAACTTCCATGATAAAACGAACTTTCAAACGAGTAGCTTCGTTAGCACCGCAATAACCATCAACAACGAACAATTTCTTGTTTGACAATTCTTTTGCAGCCAAGTCTTTCAATACATTCCAAGTTTCTGTAGTAACAGGCTTGTTGTCGTTTTTATATTCTTCAGAAGTCCACCATACAGTATTTTCACTTGTAGCGTCTTTTACCAAGAATTTATCTTTAGGAGAACGACCAGTGTAGATACCAGTCATTACGTTTACTGCACCCAGTTCAGTTACCTGACCTTTTTCGAAGCCTTCCAAACCAGCTTTTGTTTCTTCTGCAAACAATACATCGTAAGAAGGATTGTGTACGATTTCTACGGTTCCAGTGATACCGTACTTAGTAAGATCTAAATTTGCCATTGTTCAAATGATTAATTTGGTTATTATATCAAATGTTTAGTTTTCCGTTTATACCATCCAATAGACCAGTGAGTTCAGTCCTCCTCGTCTTTGGCGATACAAAAGTAGTAGTTTATTTTTAAACTAAAGAAGTTATTACAGAAAAAAATCCGTAATAAACTAAAGATTTATACTTGTGTAACAAATCTGTCATTTCGACATTGCAACTACGAATATTACCACCTAGAATAATAAGTATAGTATTTAAATTGATAGATATCCATTCTTCCATATCTTTCATGAATTATCCGTATATTTGCGGCATAAACATGTAACAATCAAAAAAAGAGAAACAATCTATGAAAATTGTAGAACTGAACCGGAATAATAGTATTCTAAACCAGTATCTGGCAGAGATTCGCGATGTAAATATACAAGGTGACAGCCTGCGTTTCCGCCGCAATATCGAACGTGTCGGAGAAATCATGGCATACGAAATCAGCCGTGATCTTCCTTATCAACCGCTGGAGATACAGACACCTTTAGCCATGGCAACTGAAAACGTTCCTACCATACAGCCTGTCATTGCTACTATCCTGCGTGCCGGACTGCCGCTGCACCGGGGATTCATTAACTATTTCGACCGCGCTGAGAATGCTTTTGTTTCGGCTTATCGCAAATACATAGATGCCGACAATTTTGATATCCATATCGAGTATATTGCCTCTCCGCGCTTGGACGGAAAGACGCTAATTCTGGTAGACCCAATGCTGGCTACAGGTGGTTCAATGGAGCTCGCCTACAAAGCATTGCTTACTAAAGGTGAACCAGCACACATACATATAGCATCGGTTATTGCCAGCCGACAGGCAGTGGAACACGTACAAAAAGTATTTCCTCAGGACAAAACAACAGTATGGTGTGCAGCTGTAGATCCGGAATTAAACGCACACTCATACATCGTACCGGGACTAGGTGATGCCGGTGATTTGTGCTACGGAGAAAAAGAATAAGTCTTTTTGAAAAACAGTCAACTATCAAAACAAATTGCTAACATAAAAAGCATGGCTATAAATGCAAGTACATTTATGCCATGCTAATTTAACAGAAGAGAGATTAAAAAAATTATTTCTTACTTAACGTAAACCATCTCTGTTTGATAATAAATTGTTTCTCCCAGATCTTCAAATACACCCTCATAATATAATACTAACTTAGAAGATGTTAATTCCCTAAGAGTTAAAACAATACTTTCACCATCCATTGTAAGCATTATTTTATCATCAGCAGCCATCTGCCAGGTTCCATAATCAATTTCATTATCTGATGGCCACTGATCGGAATAAGTGCCATCTGAGTTGAATGTTAAAACCTCTTCCCTAGCTTCCACTGGATATTCATCAGTCTCACTTTCTCCATTCACGGTTACAACATCAAAATCCATTGTCCAATCAACATCTCCTTACTTACCTGAACATTTGCCTCTTCATCTTCACTACAAGATGTTATTGTAAATGTCATACAGAGCATTAACATAAATAGTGTCAATCTAGCCAATGTATTCTTTTTTATTTTCAACATAATAAACCCTATTTATTTTAGAACCGATACATTAAACTTGCCACAGGTACGAATTGCGCTCCATCAATAATCTGATATTTAGCCTCCACACTAGCACCCCAATTACTTCCAAAATCAAACTGTGCACCAACACCAACGTTAGCTCCAAATTTCCCTTCAGAATTATTAATTGTAGCTCCAGCAGCATCAACAGAAGCTTTTGCATGCAGATAAGTCACCCCTACTAATGGATAAAACTTTAAAAGATCATTACGATAGACATTCCAATGAAAATCAGCATTAATATCCCAGCACTTCAAGCTCCCCTCTACTCCAACAGCACCATAGCTCTCTAAATCTACTGTTTCTTTAAAATAATGATTAAAACTGGCTGCTACAGTAAAAGCTTCTGTAATGTCATAATGAGCCTTTGCACCAAGAAAAGCTTTAGAAACATCAGTTCCATAGCCAACATTTACTCCAACTCCCCATTTTGCTTCCTGAGCAATTCCCGTGAATGATGCCATGCAAGACATAGCCAAAACAAAAAATAACTTTTTCATTTAGTTTAAAAATCGTTTCAAAAGTAGGGAATGTGTTATAAACAGGAAAAACAAAAGTGTCCCACTCCAAGAAATGGGACACTTTTGTCATTTATCCTTGCACGAATCAACAAACTGTGTAGGAGAAATACCATATTTATCAGAAAATTTTTTTGATAAATCTCATTACTTTTTGCCTAAGTATTCTAGGCATTAATCACTCTACTCTTGTTCCAGTAAATGTGTATCCATCTTCCGGATCTTGTAATGTCAGTTTAGAAGAAGTAAGAGAAACTACATTTACTATATCCTGATCTCCATGACCAAAATCAAGAATCAATAAAGCAGTCTTTTCATTATAAATATATTCAAAAGAACTATCCTCATAGTCATCTTCGTAACGGCCTGTACCGTCAGCCTTGAATGTGATATAATAAACACCGTCATCATTAAATCTCCATGTACCGACAAGGCTGGAAGCATCACCCTTATCTTTATCTCCTTTATCATCGTCATCCGAACAAGAAGAGAATGTCAGGGCAAATAATACAACCAGCACACTGCCAAGAGCCCAAAATAGTTTTCTTAATTTTTCCATACTATCAACAATTAAAAGTTATATCCCAAAGAAACCATAACAGAACTTGTCTTTACTTTTTTGCAAAGTTCCATAATATCTTTTGTATAGCCTAAACCTACATGTAAATTGTTATAATCCAATCCTACACCAATCTGCCATCCCATCTGGAAGCGTTTCCAAACCTGATCTTTATCAGCACCCAAATTGTCTTCCATTTCTTTTTTATCGAGAAGATTAGTAGACTGTGAAAAATCATTATAATCTTTTAAATCATCCCATAAATCTTCCTCAGAAGAACCTTCAGGTAAATCATCTGAATCATCCAAAGCAAACTTCATTTTGCCTAACAAGTTCAACTTAAAATTAAGACCTGCATATGGAATTAAAGAAACATCTCCAAAAGTAAATTTATAAGCAAGATTTACAGGGACTTTCAAATTCAATGTAGAATAGCTTGCTTTTAAGTCATAATTGCCTCCATTCCAGCTAACACTCCAATATGAACCAATGGCTTCAGACAAGTCCTCATGATCTAAACTCTTGAAAGCGTATTGCATATTCACTCCTGTCGCAACAAATATAGGTAGGTTTTTAGCAATACTGAATCCTTTTTCATATCCCAAAGAGAAACCTGTCATATTAAATCCATCTTCCCCCTTGATATCTGTTATATACTTCAGAGGGCTGAAAGATACAGTAACCCGGTCCCAACCATTCAAGTCGACTTTATAAGAACTGCCTGAGTTAAAAGAAGAAGTTGTGGCAGTCTGCGACTTGTTGCCAGAGTTAACAAACTGTGCCGAAGCGCTGACAGCTACCAATGACATAAAAGCCATTAAAAATAATCTAACCTTTTTCATTGTCGTTTATAAATTAGTTAATAATTAAAATTCATTTTCCAGATATTTGCTGTTCCGTCTGAACTTCCACGCTGGGAGATGAAATAAATAAACCGTCCGTCTTTACTCCAGACCGGACTTAAATCGTCGGCTGCATGATAAGTGAGCTGGGCAAATCCTGTACCGTCTATACGACAGACAAACAGGTCGGTATTAGGATACACAAAGCCATTGCCATGCAACAGACTTTCTCCAACAAACAGAATCCACCTTCCGTCGGGAGAAAGTACCGGAGAGGTAAAATTCTTGTCAGGGTCTGCTATAATACAGGTTTCAATACCTTTTTCATAATCAATTTTCCAGATTTCAGACTTACCGGAAGCATTGGTACGAACACACAAGAAAGCTTGTTCGCCCGGAACCGGACAAGGATTCATTCCGGAGGAATAACTCGACAGAAAATTATTGCCAACGTTATAGCTCCAGATACTGACTCCCATTCGTTCCTGACGGGCAAACAACAAAAGTTTCATGTCTGAAGAGTATATGGGAGAAAAATCCTGGTTGCCGCTGGTCATCTGCCGGCAGACATAACCATTATCTGATGAAGTCTGGAAAATCTGATTCTCATTTCCCCGCTGCTCTGAAAAGCAGAGATATTTACCGTCGGGAGAATAAGAGAAATCCCAGATAGCAGTACGGTTAGTACGCTGTACTGAACCGCCCTGCCGGCTTAAATCTTTAATAAATATGTTGACCGTATTATTTCTGCACGACAAATAGGCAATATGGGTCCCTTCATGAGAAATGTCGAGAATACGATTTGAAAGCCAGTTTATCGATGATCCGGAACGATTGACGACAGGCATACATACATAATCGCCTACTGTGGTTATTTTTGTAAACTCTGTACCCGATTCCTCTTGTACTGATACAACTGAATAGTCTACCTGCTGGGAAAATAGCGCAAATGGCACACACAGCATGATAATAAATGAAACAACATAAATACGAATATTCATAAGCTACTCTTTATCTTTATAAAATAATATTTATAACAGTAATATTACAGGTTTATTTCTGTTGATGAAGTTGCAAACGTATACTATCAGAAAAGCCTGCAAAAAAATCATACTGCAAAATGATGGAAATACGGACAAGTAAATTGGTATCTATACTCTCTTTCTGAAAAATGCGGTAAATATTCGAACGGTCGCACGACAGTTTTCTGGCAAACCACACCACAGTACGTTCCTGTCGCTCCAACTCCTGTTTAATTGCCTGTCCGATATGTTCCATACTTTAACCTATAAATGTTTTTTTACAAAAAAATGTAAAGAAATATATACTACTCTATAAATCATGTAGCATAATCACATCATTTGTGTTGCATATTTTACACAAGCTACACTTAAAATAAGTGATTTATGCTGTACAATATGAAATTGCAAGTATTGACAGTGTAAAAGTAAAGTTTAATCACAAACCTGAAAAAATAAAAGTGTCCCACTCCAAGAAATGGGACACCTTTGCTATTTGTTTTTGCACGAATCAACAAACTGTGTAGGAGAAAGACCATATTTATCGGAAAAATTCCGGTAAAACGTAGAACGGGAATTGAAACCTGACTGAAAAATAAGTTCTTTTATGCTCTTGTCACTTTCCGACTCAACTAGTCGCCTGAAGTGTCGCAAACGCAAATCATTCAAGTACTCCCTGAAACTACTGAAACCAGCTGATTTTATTGCCAATGACAACTGGTTTTCTTTTACTTGCAATGCTTTCGACAGTGACTGTAAGTCATATCCATATTGAGTATATTCCTTCGTATCAAGCAAATGGTTTTCTATTTGTCTGAACAAAGGAGAAAGATTATTCCAACTATCATTCTCTATTCTCAAAGTAGACTCTTCCATTTCGAATCGATTTGAAAAAGGATTCTCTTTTCGCATATACTGTATCGAAAAGAAAACTGCAAACATGATAGAAGTTGCCCCAAACAAATTGAATATAAACTCATTGATAAACAATGTAAAAAGGCAGTAAATGAATACAAAAAGACAAATAAACCCAATAAAAAAATACATCATTCCGTTTATCTGACGATATACTTTCCGATGAAACAGAGGATAGAAACAAAAAAATACGGGAGTTATAACGGAAGAAAGAAACAGAACTACCCGCAAGATAACGTCGGTATTTCCTATACAGGCAAATATATCTGAAAAAGCGAGTAAAGGGGTCATTCTGCCATTAAATCCCAAATAGCACAGGCCAATTGTAGTAAGCAGAAGGGACGGAAGCAAAAATGACAATATTTTAAAAGGGGTCAAATAGCCGGGCAGAAGGGAAGCCGTGGGAAACAATGCAACAATACTTGCCAATACGTACCATTTCAGCATTTTTTCAATGTTCAGCAAATCTGTAAACCGGTATTCGGGAGTGTCGGTCACAATCGTCAGCCAGCCGATATTTTCCCACATAAATACGGCACCGATGCAAAAAGCTATGATTCCCCAGTAGAACTTCGGATAGTTGTCGCCTGCACGACATACTAAAATACCTCCGAGTATACAAGCAAATAAATCGAAAAATAATTCGACTGACAAATATAATACTCCCATATCTTAACAGCGCTAATAACGTATATTTGCCAAAAGTAAAATAAAATAAACATTTTAGCAAAATTTCAACGTTCATTCAGGCACTGATACAAGTGATACATCTTAATAAAAATAGCTGTATCATGACTTAAAGCAAGTTTGATACAGCTATTTTCAGGTTTGTCTACTCTGTTTTTGCTACCTTACCGGCAACAGCTATTATTTTATTTCCCAAGTATCATTGGTTGCAAGCAATTCAGCAAAATTATGATATTTCTTTTTCGCAGAAACTTCTTCTATCTGTGCTTCGACAGATTCATCATATGTAGGCGCTTCTACATCACGAATAACTCCCAATGCAATCGGGAAATCAGGCCCTTCCATCAAAGCCAGTTTCAACTGAAGTGTATGATCTTCACAATGAGCATCATGTACTAGAATATCTTTTTCCGTAATTCCATTTTCACCCAGTTTAACGACTTTCAATCCGAAACCTTCCTGCATTAATCCAAACTCTTTATTCGGACCGAAAAGCATAGGTTTACCGTGCTCCAGATAAATGGCATTGCGTTCACGATCTTCTTTTTTAGCGACAGCATCATGAGTACCATCATTAAATATCACACAGTTTTGAAGAACTTCCACTACCGATGTTCCCTTATGACGAGCTGCTGCTTTCAATACTTCTACTGACGGACCTCCATCTACAGCGACACAACGGGCAAAAAAGCGTCCACGCGCGCCAAAGCATAATTCTGCCGGACGGAACGGATCTTCTACTGTACCGTATGGTGACGACTTACTGACAAAACCTCGAGCTGATGTAGGAGAATACTGCCCCTTGGTAAGTCCATAAATACGATTATTCAGTAATATAATATTAATATCTACATTACGACGGATAGCATGAATAAAATGATTACCTCCAATAGCCAGTCCGTCACCATCTCCTGAAATCTGCCAGATAGTAAGAGCCGGATTAGCAACCTTAGCTCCTGTTGCAATGGCTGCCGCACGTCCATGAATCGTATGCATACCATATGTATTCATATAATAAGGCAGACGAGACGAACATCCAATACCAGAAATAACTGCAATTTCATGGGGAGGAACTCCTAATTCTGCAAGTGCCTTATGAAAGGAATTCAAAAATGCGTGATCACCGCATCCGGGACACCAGCGCGGTTGTCCTGCCTTATAATCTGCTGCTGTATATTTTGTTTCGCTCATTGTCTATTCCTCCATTAATTTAGTAAATGCTTCAACCAGTTCTTGTACAACAAAAGGTTGTCCCTTTACCTGATTAAACTGATGCAAATGAATACCTTCTATCTTCATTCTCAGATAACCTGCCAGCTGTCCCATATTCTGCTCGGCAACAACGATCTTTTTATATCGACGAAGAACTTCTTCTGTATTCTTAGGCAACGGATTGATGAACTTAAAATGAGCTAAAGCAGCTTTCTTTCCACGTCTGTTCAGCTCATCCATAGCCGAATGCAAATGACCGTATGTTCCACCAAAACCTACAATCAGTAAATCTGCATCCTGATTTCCTTCTACCTTCAAATCAGGTATAGAATCAGCAATCTTAGCCACTTTCTCAGCGCGCAGACGCGTCATCAGGTTATGATTTTCCGGATCTGTTGAGATAGCTCCCGTTTCATTACTTTTTTCCAATCCTCCGATACGGTGCATAAATCCTTCCATACCTGGAGTAGCCCAATAACGTACGCCTGTCTGTGGATTACGCTGGAAAGGTGTCCAGGCCCCAGCCATGTCAGGTGTTACATAAGGAGGACGAATATCAGGATATTCAGCTAAGTCAGGCAAACGCCATGCTGCCGAACCGTTTGCAATATAAGCATCAGTCAACAAAACGACAGGAGTCATATGTTCCAATGCTATTTTACATGCCATATAGGCTGCATCAAAACAATCTGTAGGTGAGGATGCAGCAATGACAGGCATCGGGCTTTCACCATTTCTTCCATACAAAGCCTGTAATAAATCCGTCTGTTCTGATTTAGTAGGTAGTCCGGTAGAAGGTCCTCCACGCTGTACATCCACGATTACTAAAGGCAATTCAGTAATTACAGCCAGATTCATAGCTTCACTCTTCAGACAGATTCCAGGTCCGGAGGTGGTTGTTACAGCCAAAGCTCCGGCAAAAGCAGCACCAACAGCCGAAGCACATCCTGCTATTTCATCTTCACACTGAACCGTTTTTACTCCCAATGATTTATGTTTTGCCAATTCATGTAAGATATCTGTCGCAGGAGTAATAGGATATGATCCCAGGTAAAGCTGCAATCCAGCCTTTTCTGCAGCAGCAATAAGCCCGTAAGCCGTAGCTTTATTGCCATTAATATCCATGTAACGTCCTTTTTCTTTTTGAGCTTTACTAGGAACCAGATAGCTCATCGCAACTGAAGCATGCGTGTTTTCTCCAAAATGATAACCATCGTATAAAACCTTCACATTAGCTTCTGCAATCTCCGGTTTTCTCGCAAATTTCTCACGAAGTAACTTTTCACCTACCTTTACATCACGATGGAAAAGCCAGCACACTAAACCTAATGCGAACATGTTTTTGGTACGCATAATAGACTTATTGTCCAACCCACTATCCTTCAGGCTTTCTTTACACATTGTCGTAATGGCAGCTTCCACTACCTCATTCTTAATACCAAGCTCTGAAAAAGGATTTTCCAATACAAACTGAGCTTTTTCCAGGTCACGCTTTGTAAACGAGTCTGTATCAATTATAATAACCGATTGAGGTTTACAAAATTTATACTGAGTTTTCAATGCTGCAGGATTCATTGCAACCAACACATCGCATTTATCTCCTGGAGTATATACTTTCCCAGAACCTATATGTACCTGAAATCCAGAAACACCTGTTAATGTACCTTGCGGAGCCCGGATATCGGCCGGATAATCTGGAAATGTACTGATATCATTTCCCTCGGCAGCTGATATATTGGAAAACATATTTCCCGCCAGCTGCATACCGTCGCCTGAATCACCAGAGAAGCGAACAACTACATCATCCAGCTCCTTGATTATCATTTCTTCTGCCATAATATGTCATTTAAAGTTTACAAATTCATTAATCGCAAAATTGGCGAACTTCCTTTAAAAATCAAAATAAAAAAGGTAGTTATTTCATTTGTAAAGGAAGCGCTCAAGTTTTTTAAACAAAATTATTGGGATATTCCGAAAAAGAAGTATTTTTGCAATCAACTTGCCCTTGTAGTTCAACGGATAGAATAGAAGTTTCCTAAACTTTTGATTCGGGTTCGATTCCCGACGAGGGTACAAAAAGAAAGGAGCCATGTCTAAATTCTGACATAGCTCCTTTTTCCGAAAAACAAACTAGAGTTTTATTCTGCTTCGTTCAGTGTTGCAATACTTACGCGGTTCCAGTCTGGTTCTGAGAACATTTCTCCTACTCCTTGACCTTCTGCCGTAATACGGCTTGCGCTTATTTTGTATTTATTAATCAAGATAGTCTTCACAGCCTCTGCACGTTGCTTAGCAATACGTGCATTAATCTCTGCACTACCTTCAGGAGAAGCATATCCTTTAATAACAACTGTACTAGAAGGATTATTCTTCATGTATGTAGCAATACGTTCTACATTTGGCAACTGATCAGCACTTACAGTAGCCTTTCCTTGTCCGAAAGTAATAACCGACTCTAAAGACTTAGAGTGAGTATTCTGAACAATAGTTTCAACCTCTTTCGGTGCATTCATACACTCATTCAGTTTTTCTTTCAACTGATCATTTTCATATTGCAAAGCTTCAAGTCCTTCTGTTTTTGCAGCCGATTCTGCACGCAATGTGTTAATTGCATCATTCAGCAAATCAACTTCAGCCTGGTTGTATGGAGTCTGAATTGTTTGGTAATGCTTTCCATTACTACTTGCAAAATGATAGGTCACACCCGCCAAAAGTTCTATAGCTGATTTATTAACATTTAAAATCTGCGATCTGTTTCCTGACATCTGATATACAATAGCAGGACGTACATTTATAGTCCAAGCTTTCGCCTCTCCTAAATTGAAGTTAAAACTTGTTCCAAAACGGCTTACCATATATGATTTGTCATAGCCCAGACCTGAATTTACAAAATCATGTCCCCAGCCAATGCCGGCAATCGCCTCAACTTCAAACAATCTGGGCTTTCCCAAATAGCCACCAAATAAGTTATTTAAGTTGATTTTACCCAAGGCTCCCAAATTAAGTGCATCAAACGCTGTACGGCTTTCGCTCGTGTTGACAGTTGTCAGTCCTTCAAAAGAAACTCCCAACACCGGAGTAATTTGTTTCCCAAGCTCAATACCAGCTGTTCCACGCATATTTTTCCAGAATGCAGAATGTGTTGTTGGGGTAATGCCTCCACCTTTGATACCCATGTACCAATTATCAAAGAATTTATTACCTACGTATGCATCTTGTGCATTACCCACCATTGCAACAGCTGCAAGCGCCATTGCGAAAAAAAATCTTTTTTTCATACTTTGAATAGTTTAGTTAGTTGTTTAGTCAGTCTGTTAATCTTACAGTACATAGATAAAACAAATCTATGCCCACTTTGTTCTTCAAACTCAATAATCAGCAATAAAAAATCATAGGCAAAAAAGAAAAGCCTCTACCATAAGTGCTATGGTAGAGGCTTTTACCTCAATCTATAATTTTAATAAATTTATTAAGCTTCTGCTTTTTCTGTATCTTTCATCTTGTGTCCCATTGTCAGATATGCAACTGGAGCTGCTACGAACAATGATGACAAAGTACCAATAACAACACCCAGAATCATTGCAAAGGCAAAGCTACGAATACTATCACCACCTAAAATCAAAATACTCAACAATACGATTAAAGTACTTAATGAGGTATTAATAGTACGGCACAATGTAGTGTTCAGTGAGTCGTTAAACAGTTTAGCACGGTCACGTTTCGGATACAAGTGGAAGAATTCACGTACACGGTCGAAAATTACCACCTTATCGTTGATTGAGTAACCGATTGCAGTCAAAATAGCACCGATGAATGTCTGGTCGATTTCCAATGAGAAAGGCATCCAACCATAACACAATGAATAAGCACCAATAATTAACACTGTATCAACAGCCAAAGCAACGGTAGCACCCACACTATAGGCAATATTGCGGAAACGAATCAAAATATACAGACCGATTGCGATCAAAGCTAAAATAACAGACCAGATAGCTGAAGTCTTGATATCGTCAGCGATACTTGGACCAACTTTCTGTGAACTGATGATTGAACCACCAGTACGGTTATCACGGTCGATAAATATTTCAAGTGTAGTTCCTTTACCAAGCAAATTACCCTCTTTCAATGCATCATACAAGAATTCCTCAATTTCAGCATCGATAGTTGGAGAATCTTCTTCTATACGGTAGTTTGTTGTAACACGGATAGTCTTACCATCTGTACCCAATGCAATAGCCTGAACATTAGCATCACCCACCTTTGGCTGTAACAAGCTACGTACAGTTTCCGGTTGTACAACCTGTTCAAACTGAACAACGAAGTTACGTCCACCGGTAAAGTCAATACTTTGTGACAAACCGCGCACAAAGAATGAAATGATACAAACAACAATTACAGCTCCCCAAATTATGAAAGAACGTTTGGTAACACCCATAAAGTTGTAATGTACATTCTGCATCAGGTTCTTCGAAATACCAGTAGTAAAGGTCAAGTTCAACCACTTATCCTTACCCATATAATGTTCGTAAACCAGACGAGTCAAGAATACAGCTGTAAAGAATGAGCAAAGAATACCGATAATCAATGTAGTGGCAAATCCACGGATAGGACCAGTACCAAAGTTAAACAAGATAATACCAGTAATAATAGAAGTCAAGTTTGAGTCGAAGATTGCTGAGAATGCATTAGCATAACCTTCCGACAAAGCTTGTTTAGTTCCCTTACCAGCCTTCAACTCTTCTTTTGTACGTTCATAAATCAATACGTTAGCATCCACCGCCATACCAAGTGAAAGCACCATACCGGCAATTCCAGACATTGTCAAGGCAGCCTGGAAAGAAGATAGAATACCTAATGTAAAGAAGAAGTTAACAAACAATGCACAGTTTGCAATCATACCCGGAATAAATCCATACATAGCACACATATAAATCATCAAGACAACCAATGCAACTACGAATGAAATAATTCCTTGGTTAATAGATTCCTGTCCCAAAGACGGTCCTACGATATCTTCCTGTACAATACGTGCAGGTGCCGGCATTTTACCAGACTTCAGCACGTTAGCCAAGTCTTTTGTCTGTTCCGGAGTAAAGCTACCAGAGATTTCTGACTGTCCTCCAGGAATTTCACCATTAACACGTGGAGCACTATATACATAACCATCCAATGCAATAGCGATTGATCTGCCAACATTTTGTTTAGTCAAAGCAGCCCAGCGACGAGCACCTTCTGTATTCATAGACATGCTCACGCACGGTTTATTATACTGGTCGTAAGAATCTCTTGCATCAGTTACGACATCACCTTCCAAAGGAGCACGGCCATTACGCTCTGTAGATTTAATTGCATACAATTCGAAAATACGTCCGCTCTTATCGAAGTCAGCAGCAGCAACACCCCACATCAATTTCAGGTCACGAGGTAACTGCTTCTGTATTTCAGGCATACTTAAGATACGATTAACTTCAGCTGTATCGTTACGGTCAGCATAAGCAACAATAGCTCCTACGCCACTCTGGTTCAACTGAAGAACAGAAAGCAACGGATGCTCCTTCTTCATTTGTTCAATATTTGCACCAGAAGCATTAGAAGCAGTTTCACCTTTCAATGCAGCAGCTAAACTGTCTTTAGCAGAGATTGCAGGCTGAGCAGTAGCAACAGTATCTGTTTGTACAGAATCAGTAGCTGTTCCAGCAAGCAAATCACGAGCACGGCTATCAGCAGAAGCTAATACCGGAACGATTTCTTTTGCTTCAAAAGTTTCCCAGAATTCCAGATTAGCAGAACCCTGCAACAATTTTCTGACACGTTCTGGTTCCTTAATACCAGGCAATTCTACCATGATACGTCCCATCTTACCTTCCAATGTCTGGATATTAGGCTGAGCCACACCAAAGCGGTCGATACGAGTACGCAATACATTATAAGAATTGCCTACCGCAGCTTTCACTTCTTCGCGTAATACAGCTTCAACCTCAGCATCAGTACTGCGTGTAGTTACTTTATCCTTTAACTGTTGAGTAGCGAATAACTCTGCCAGCTTTCCTTCCGGAGCCAGTTTCTTGTATTCACGAATAAAAATTGTGATAAAATCATCCTGACTGGTAACCTGTTGTTTTGCAGCTTCAGCAACGGCTTTATTAAATGCCTCATCTGTTTTGTTATCAGCCAAAGCTTTTACAACATCCGGTACAGAAACTTCCAGAATAACGTTCATACCACCTTTCAGGTCAAGTCCCAGTCCGATTTCCATCTCACGACATTGTTTCAGCGTATAACTGCCCAACCAAACCTTTTCATTCTGTACTGAATCAAGGTAGTGAGTTTCCCCTTTCGGATCTTCTGCCGCCTTTTTCATATGATAGCGGGTTACAAAAGAGAACGAAAGATAGAACACACATACAAGGGTCAGCAATATCGCAAAAACCTTTACGAATCCTTTGTTTTGCATGTTACTTTAATTTATATATTTACTTTTTAATTAATATACGTTTATTCAAGGTTGCAAATATAGTTTTTTTTTCATTTATAAAGGGAAAGGTTTCTAAATATTTAAGTTTTAAGCTATAAATTTCCCTTTTTCAAAGAAGCATTTCATATCAGTATTATAATTTGACAGATCAAATCGTTAGAAAACAGCTGTACTGCATAACTAAAATAAAAACAGGCCAACTTCAGAAAAGAAGTTAGCCTGTTTTCGTTGCGAATTATTATAAAACAAAGATCAATCTATAAAAAGTATTTCGCCAAAATTTGGTCTGGCAAGCATCAATAAAAATTTATTTCGTTTTTTCAAGCAAGCACCAGACCGGATAATGATCAGAAGCGTTTATGGAACGATCAATTTTACACTCCAGTATACGAAAAGCATCGCTGGCAAAAATATGGTCTATGCGGAAATAAAAACGATTCTCATAATAAGTAAAACCAGGTCCTCTACCCGCCTTTCTATAAACATCATTCAAGCCCTGTCCGACTACTCGATGAGCATACGAGATAGGAGAATCATTAAAATCACCGCAAACAAGCATATAGCGAGTACGATTTACAGCAATAGCCTGTGCAACAGAGTCCGCCTGAGGGGCACGTACAACCACAACCTTTGCTATTTTATGAAACAAATGCTTTCCCCCATTTTTTATATTCTTTTCCCTTGGAGATTTCAATATATCATTATATACAGTCTTATCATGTGCATCAAGCTTATTCGACTCCAAATGATTATTGATTAACACAAGAGTATCATTTCCAAATTTCAACCGATAAAGAATACTGGCATTGGATTCAGTCTTATAATCTATTGTTTCTGCCGAAAGAATTGGATAGCGTGAATAACAAGCAAGTCTGCCCGGCCCCTTTCCCTTTACACGTACATGGTAAGGATAACATGCCAAAGCACGATCTATTTCCTTTTGTTTTACCTTTGCACTAGGATTAAACTCTTGCAAGCAAATAATATCAGCATCACTGTCCCGCAAGTAATTGAGAACAGGATTACCTTCCTGTTTATCATACTCTTTCGTTAACGCAATATCCTGCGTGTTATAAGTAAGCAACTTAATTACCTCTCCTCCTTCCGGTTTCTCTTCTGATCCCAGCGGACAATAGTTCCAAATACTGCTCCAGCCGGCAACAAGAACCAGAAACGGGAAAAAAGCATACTGCCATTTGATACAAACCCACACAAATATAAATAGGAGATTAGCAAGAAGCAGAAAAGGGAAAAACAGCCCTGCACACGCCCACAACGGATGACTGACCGGAGATATATACGGACTGTAAGCACTTATCAAAAAGCCAATGGCAACTAATATATTTAAGGTAAACAATACCCACCGAACCAAACATCCAATTTTCCTCATATCTACATTATTTTATATTATCAATATTGCATTCGGATATATTTTTCTTCCATTGGCAGAAGCCCAAACGAGCTTTATTTACTTTTTACTTGCATCAAACAAGCTCTTTTTTTCAGCATCAGTCAAACTACCGTAGCCAGACTTACGCAACTTATCTAATATTCTATCTATTTCCTCTGTACGTTCTTTTTTTCTGGCATTAAAATCATAGTCTTTCTGCTTGTCACTGTAATGCACTTTCATTTTAGGCTTTCTGGAAACAGGCTTCCAGCTTCCAGATAAAAAGTCGAGTATATTATTTATCCATTTTGTTGCATCATGACCCTTCTGTAACCCTGCGGCAAACCACCAACCGGCTAAAGCCCCTCCCAGATGAGCAATATGTCCACCTGCATTTCCTGAAGTCATAAACAACAAATCCAGCAACAACATGAATATAGCTACCTGCTTTAGCTTTACAGTACCGACAAACATCAACTGAATAGGATAGTTTGGCTCACGTACACCAACTGCAATTACAATAGCAAGCACTGAAGCCGAAGCTCCTAACAAATAAGAAGAATATACCGCACCAGCAAAATAGGGAAACAAATTATATGCAAGCATATACATCAATCCTCCCACAATTCCGCCTAATACATATAAGCCACGCAAATGTTTTGCCGAAAAAAATTGCAAGAACAAACGCCCAAACCAGTACAGCCATAACATATTGAACAATATATGCAGTATGCCAGCATGCATAAACATATAGGTAAACAACGACCAAGGCTGTCGGATAAAACGCTCCCACCAAGCGGGAAATTCCAAATAGTTCGTCCAAAAACCAGCAGGCTGATTAAACAAAGTCAGTACAATGTTTACCAGTGTGACAACCAGGAAAACTCCTATATTTATATATAGCAGCCGGGTTACAATATCCCCTCTCCTGAAATTGTCTTTTAGGTTAGTAATAAAACTGTTGTCCGCCGCCATTCTTCTTTCTCCAATATATAATCAAAATAAAACCAAAAAGCATTCCTCCCAAATGTGCGAAATGAGCTACTCCGTCACCTCCTGCAATACCAAGAACAAGCTCCAACACAGCATATCCGATTACAAAATATTTCGCTTTAATCGGCATCGGCAAAGGGAAGATAAACATCTGACTGTTAGGAAACAGCATACCGAAAGCTAACAAAATAGCATATACAGCACCTGAAGCTCCAACCGTATTCAGACGATTCAAGAACTCAGCCATAGGTATAACTCCCATACCTGTATCCACTCCATCGTAGTGCGACCAACTAACCAAATACTCTGTATACTGTACAGCCTCCTGTATTAGTCCGGCTCCTATTCCACATAAGATGTAGTAAAATAAAAAACGCTTAGGACCCCAAACTTGTTCAAGCACCCGGCCAAACATCCACACGGCAAACATGTTAAAAAATATATGCTGGAAGTTGGCATGCATAAACATATAGGTAATAAGCTGCGCAGGATTAAAATCAGAGGCCAGGAAAAAATGTAATCCCAACAAGTTTTCCACATCTATGCCGTAGCGTCGTGCCACTATTGTGCCAAAAAAGCACAATACATTAATAATCAATAGATTTTTAGTTACTGTAGGTAGGTTGTTCATAAGCTATCTATTATTCATGTTTTACAATACTATCACGTAGAACCAATAAACTTTCAGGTCCCATATTAAATAACAAATCTATAATACTGAGATTAGGCAGAAAATTATTTTTCTGGTCAAATACCTGATAATAAGGTTTAGGCAGAAAATCCGAATCACACTGCACATATGCTTTTTTAGGATGTATCAATTCACGAAAATCATCCATATCCTCTACATTGGCAACATAATCCTTTGTCATTACAAAAGAAGGATGTAAATCGATCTGTTCACATATCCAGTTACACAATTCCATATTAAAATCGAACAAGAATTCATATCTATGTTCATAAAACCGATGAAACTCATCAGCATAGTAATCGAAAAAAGGACTTTGCTTATAAGCTGCAACAAAAGCATTCCAATGCACATGCCGCCAGTTGCCATGATCAGAAATACGCACATCCTTCATCAGGCATTTTAAATCATCACTTTTTTCTGTCGGGATAGTCAACGACAAACTTCCATCTGCCGAAGCTATCGTGCAACGATTACGATAAGTTTGCTTCATATAGTGGTCAAACTGCTCTATATGTATAGTATCATACGCAAACAACTTCGTATAATATTCTACTGGCGCAAGATACGCCGAACTAAGTATAACTTCTTTCTTCATTCTTATTGCACACGTTGAAAAAAACGTTCTTTACAGGAAGGAAACCAGATAAACCATGCTTTGCCAATAATATGATCTTCCGGGACAAAACCAAACAGCCGTGAATCGTACAAGTTTACAGGATCATTCGAAGCCATCCAATAATAGTCTTTACTGAATGTAAACGAAGTGGCAGGTTTTCCTTCTACCCACAACGTATCGCCCCGCACTTCAGCCTGCTTCTGCTCATGCGAAACAATTGTATTACATAACAATACTACATTCCACGGATATACTTTTACAGCTTCCCCTTTACGAGGAACAACATAAGGATGTATCTCTTGCGAAAGTCTGTTGTTTAGCGGAACAAAATCGATTCGCTGTCCTGCTTTTTGTGAAACCAAATAAAATTCATAATGACTAAAGCTACGGATATACCCTCCATCTTCGGTATATCCTACCAGTGAATTTTCTTTCAGCCCTACTGCATCCAATATAATCTTCATCAGATCTTCTTTCGATGCAGGATATACATACAAAGCCTTACTGTCCGGACTTAAAATCTCATCTCCAGTATTTATCAACTCTCGATTCAACATCAGTGTATCTCCGGGAGTAGCAATACAACGGCTTATAAAGACACTGCGCCACTCAAGCCGTTTATTTCGCTGAGTAGCCCCCGGATCATTGAAAATTACAATATCCCCTTTCCCTACATCACAGTTTCCGATACGGTGATAACCTAAGAATGAAGGAAAAGGCATACGCAGACCATAACTCCACTTATTCACCAGCACCCCTTCGCCCTGATAAAGTGTATTTTCCATTCCCGACGAAGGAATAAAACATGATGTAACAAGAAAAGTCCTAACCAGCCATACAGCAATAATGACAAATGCCGATAGCTTCAGTCCTATTTTCCAGTCATTACTCAATATGATGCAGTATCATTTTATCGAATCGACAAACTTAAACAAGCGATTCCAACGGACTTTTCCGTCGAACCAACCTCTATCCTGATCGAGTGACAACCAGATAAAGATAGGCTTACCAACGATATGATCTTCAGGCACAAAGCCCCAGAAACGTGAATCGGCAGAGTTATGACGGTTATCACCCATCATCCAGTAATAATCCATCTTAAAGGTATACTTCGTCGTTTCTTGTCCGTTTATATAGATTTTTCCGTCCTTCACCTCCAGAGAATTTCCTTCATAATTCTTGATAGGACGTTCATAAATCGGCAGGTTGTCCAGTGTCAAATCGATTGTAGCACCTTTTTTCGGAATCCATACCGGACCATAATTGTCTACAGTCCAGCCAGTCAGTTTATTTACAGGATACAATCCGCCGGCATCATCATCTGGAGTATTTTCTATAGACACTACCAGATCCTTCCGAGCCAGCAAAGCTGCTTTAGCCTTCTCTGTCAACGGCATGTTATAAACCGATTCTTCGGTGTAATACATCATCAGATCCTCCTGACTGATACCCAGTTCATGACACAAATCATCAGGAAGCATTCCCTTAGTCTTGACAAAATAACGATACTGTACATTATCCGGTTCCTTATTCGCTTTTCCGTCCAGATAAATAATACGGTTCTTTATCTCTAATGTCTGACCGGGAAGTCCGACACAACGCTTTACATAGTTTTCACGACGGTCGACCGGACGGGTAATAATCTTACCGTACATCTGCGGATTTTCATCAATATATTTGCGTCCTGCCTGATAATAGAAATCGTACACCTGACGCTGCTGTTCCAAAGTAAGGCGCGACATATCTACCGGCTGCGAAAGCTGCTGTCCTGCCTGATAACTCAACCGATACAAATCTTCAGCAGGAACGGCTGTAGCTACACTGTCACCGGCCGGAAAGTTGAAAACCACAATGTCATTCAGTTCTACCTTACCCAAACCTCCAACACGCTTGTAATCCCAATGTACCCAGTCAAGATACGACTTACAGTTGAATACCGGAAGTGTATGCTGAGTAAGAGGCATATGAAGCGGAGTCTGTGGAATACGTGCTCCATAACTCATCTTGCTGACAAACAGATAATCGCCTACCAGCAACGACTTTTCGAGTGAAGAAGATGGTATAACGTAATTCTGGAAGAAATACAGATTGACAAAATACACTGCAACCAGCGCAAATACAATTGCATCTACCCAGCTCATTACTGCCAGAACCGTTTTATTTTTCGACTTTTTCCACCATGTCCATGGAATTTTCTTTGAAATGTAAGCATCAAAGATAAAAGGAACAACAACCAGTCCCAGCCAGCTCTGCAACCAGATCAGGAAAATCAGGTACAGAACTAATACTATACTAAACTTTATCCACTGCTTACGTGATGCCTGTATCATATCTTAAAACTGAAATAAATCGTTCATTCCTAAAAATCCTTCGTGAGTTGCTGTGTACTCGGCTGCCAGTACTGCACCCAATGCAAATCCTTTGCGGTTCTTTGCATCGTGCGTAATAATGATAGAATCAGCTTCCGATTCATAACGGATAGTATGAATTCCGGGCACTTCTCCTTCACGGATTGCACTTACAGGCATTTCATCCGATGCGCACGCTGTAGTACCGGTTACAGTTCTATCCGGAGCTGTAAGTGTACCCATAACCCATTTGTTCTTTCTGTCCAGGTTCTCCAAGATACCTTCAGCAAGTGTAATTGCTGTTCCACTTGGAGCATCCAACTTATGGATATGGTGTGTTTCTACCATTGACACGTCATAATTGGGAAAGTTGTTCATAATCTTTGCCAAATATTTATTGACAGCAGAGAAAATTGCTACCCCCAAACTAAAATTGGACGACCAGAAAAGAGTTTTTCCCTCTTCTGCACACAGACGACGCATTTCTTCTCCATACTCGCCCATCCAACCTGTACTGCCGGAAACTACCTTAACTCCGTTTTTGAAAGCTTCCAGACAGTTGCCATAAGCTACAGAAGGAGCCGTAAACTCAATCGCAACGTCTGCTGAACGGAACGCTTCCGATGCAAAGTCCTGACGATTGTCTACATCAATAATACTTACAATTTCATGTCCGCGGGCAACTGCAATCTTTTCGATTTCCTTACCCATTTTACCATATCCTATTAATGCTATCTTCATAAATCTCAAATTATTTTAGGCACAAAGATAACGTTTTTCGTTATTAATCATTACATTTAGCGAACATTTACACCTCATTAACATGGAAGAACTCTTGCACTACGTGTGGAAACACAAACTTTTCACACTGAAACCTTTGCAGACAACCGACGGACAACCGATTGAAATTATCGATCCCGGTCTGGCAAACATGCATGCCGGTCCGGATTTTTTCAATGCAAAAATCAAGATAAACGATGTAACATGGGTAGGAAACATCGAAATACACCAGCAGGCTTCCGACTGGTTCCGCCATAATCATCATCTCGACCCGACATACGATTCGGTTATTCTGCATGTGGCTTCGGATATAGATGCTGTTCCCACACGAAGCAACGGAGAGATTATTCCACAGATGGAGTTACACTACCCACCTTATCTATTGGAAAATTATGAAGAATTAATCCGCGCCGACCGCTATCCGGCCTGTTTCCGAATCATTCCCCAACTGCCGTCTTTCCTGCTACACAGCTGGCTGTCTACGCTTCAGGTAGAGCGTTTCGAAAATAAAACGCAGCAAATAGAGAAGCACTTGCATGAATACAACCAAGACTGGGAGTACGCGTTTTTCATTACGCTGGCACGTAATTTCGGATTTGGTGTAAACAGTGATACTTTCGAGCTATGGGCGAAGAGTGTACCGCTTGCTGCTGTCAACAAACATCGTGACAATCTGTTTCAGATAGAGGCCTTTTTCTTCGGACAAGCAGGACTTCTGCAAGAGTTGCCTGTTGATGCATATACGGAAAACATGATAAAAGAATACAATTACCTGAAACAGAAGTTCGGACTACAACCTTCTTCTGATTGCCGCTGGCGTTTTCTCCGCCTGCGTCCAGGTAATTTTCCACATATCCGCATCGCACAGCTTGCCTGCCTGTACCATCGTTCACAGGGCTTATTCTCACAACTGATGGAAGCAGAATCGGTGAACGAATTACGGAATCTCCTGAAAGGTGGAACATCGGAATACTGGCTGACACACTACACTTTTGGTATACCTTCTCCTTCTCATCCCAAAACCATCAGCCAAAGCTCAACCGATTTACTTATCATCAATACGGTAGTACCATTTCTTTATGCCTACGGCAAGCACAAGTCGAACGACGCCTTATGCCTGCGTGCGACCAAACTGCTAGAGGAACTGAAGCCAGAAAACAATTACATCATCCGTATGTGGAAAGAATGTGGACTGGAAGCATCACATGCAGGCGACAGTCAGGCACTTATCCAGCTCAAAAAGAATTACTGTGACCTGAAGAAATGCTTGTACTGCCGCATCGGATATGAGTATTTCAAGAAAAAAGGAATATAATATTTCGAAGTAGTAACTAATTTTTAACTGTATCTACTTTTATCTGAATGGAAGGAATATAAATAGTTTGAACAGAAGGAACAGTAATAGTTCCTCTATCGATATCAGTAACTTCTGCTTTTACATCATTCACATAAATTTTATCCAACGGATAATATAGCTTATAGGTTGGTAAAGAAGTTATCCATTCGGTCTTTATATTCACCGGTTCTGAAAATATATCTTCACATACTAAATCAAAAGAAAATGAAGCAGTACGATCATCTCCATCACCAATAACATCAGTACTATTCACACTAAAATAATAATGCCCATCTTCCATGTAGCCCCACTTTAAGTCAAAATAATCACACTCTACATATTTCGAGGTTTCAGGATTCAGCCATTTGAGTTCCATTTTATCAGCAAGTGTCTCCATGTCATCCATGTTATCAACAAATGGATTTCCATTTTCATCTACCAGTTCGAAATAAAATTCGTAAACGCTAAACTCAACATTTTTATCATTTTTATCACAACCACTTATCAAAATAAATAATAACAGGACTACTGAACTTAAAATAAACTTTTTCATAAGCTAATTAGATTAATAAGAAGGTATTATAATTAATTGTTGCAAATCATCTGGGAATATTTCTGGAGAATAAAACCAACCATTTTTTGTTATACCTTTATTAGTTGTTCTCAATTATAACGTTGAAAGGTAATTATACTAAAATTCGGATTCTCTCCTACTGTATATTTGCATTATCTTTTTAATAATAAGTTACATTGATTCTATTTCCCCCATTACTCAAACTTTACTGGAAAAAACATAATCAATGGAAGAAGTCTTACATACTAACTGATTTTCATTGTTAAAAGAATTAAAGTAACAAATAATTAATAAAGTTCACCATAAAAAATATCAAGAATTGTTTTCAAGAACATCCTTGCAAGAGTCGCAAAAAGAATCGCAATATGCTATATATTATTACATTTACAAATGTAAAAAAAAAAAAAGATTATCCAAATATTTTATAAGGATTTATCAACACGTTATGATTCCTTTCTCGATTACGATGAAAACAGTCTTACTAATGAGAAAATCGAACAGGTCCTTGCCTTTCAAACGTAGTTTACGGAACTTTGACAAAGAGCTGGAGGAAGCAAAAATTTATTTTTATATCTATGAAGATACAAAAAATATTGGTACATAGCCCAATATTTCACTAGGTATGTACCAATATTTTTATGAATTTATTGTTGAAGGCACGTTTTCTGTACCTTCAATTAATTTGTATTTCTTTTAGACAAAGGTATGTATACCATCAATTCCCAGCCAGACAAACGGTTGTTCGCAAAAGGGAATAAATCAAATTTCCGAGTCATTCCCCGCTTATATTGTACGGCAATTTCCATACAACCAAAGTCATAACCCAAACGTACAAACACAGGTACATTTACAAAATTTTTATCATAAAAATAATAAGCAGATTCTACCCCTACAGACAAATTCAATCCTTTATACAAATAATATCCCGCACTTCCGGAGAGAGAAACCGACAACAAATTACAAACTCCTGCATTTCCCGCATAAGTTATGTGCTCGTCCGGAGAGAGATAGCTTAATCCATACTTATAACGATGATATCCGGCTGTTATCGCAAAATCGAAAAACCATCGGGAATCAATCGGCTTCAACCGCCAACGATAACCGAAACCTAAAGAGAATCTGGAATCAAAATAAGTCTTCCCAGCATCAAAAGGAGGTACCCCGGCTGATGGAGGAACCATATCATAACCTACCATATCTTTTCCTCCATAAATTGTCAGACCTGAGGAACGGCCTGTCTGTCCGTAAGTAACTAGCCAGCCACTAAACAACAATATAAGAACAGTCAAACGCTTTATCATACAATCAATTTTTGTGTTTAATCAATTACTTCCAACTCATTCTTTCACACCATCCATCCATTCTGTCTGCATCATCCGACAGCCCCCTACTAGTCCAAAACCATTCTCTACATTGGTATAGGTAGGGCGTACAGGAGCCAATTCCGATTCTCCCAATTTATTGTTTACTTGTTCATTCATCGATTTCAGATAATGATAGAACTCTTCCGACAAACTATACAGACAAACCTTATATTGTTTCCTGTTTGTATAAACTTCACCCTGAATAGAGGTTTCATAATCGGATATATAAGTTTTGTTCAGCCGAAGTGTGTAGTTCTTCCCTTGAATCTTCTCATCGCTCCAAATATACAACTGCTCATAATACGTATAGTCACCTATAAGAATTTCATCCAAACCGGCTGAAACCTTCAGGAGCGGTTCATCGTTCCAATCCATATACGCCGTATATTCTTCGTCATAATACACCCGTGAATCTCCATTCCTCCAATACTTTGCTCTTTCTTTCACCGTTACGGCATAATAGTTTACTGTACTTGCCTTATCGGTAAAGTTTATCTGAAACTGAAGCGTACCAGGATCGGATGGCTTTCGTTCCATATGAACAGAATTCAACGGAAACGGAGCTGGAATTGTCGTAACAGACGAAACTGTTTCCAAGCCTTCAGCAGAAGCTGTCAGCCGGATACGATCGCCTTCCTCGTATCTCTGCACCGTATAATAACTTTTGGCGGGAACACCCGGTAAAGCTTTGTCCGTCCACAACAGACCGACAGGTGTACCGTTTACTTCCAGCCGGACATCCGTCCCTGTCAAACCAGAAACAATTTCCCCCTTGCTTGTGACTGGAAGACTGCGTGAAAAACGTACCACGGTTGTATCTCCACTCCCGGGATAACTGTATACAACTAACTTAGGGATTCCTTCCGCCTCATCCAGATCGAAATGATATACGCAAGATGTAAACAGTAAGGATACCCCAAGTATGATCATGAAAGAAATATATTTTACCATCATCCTTATTAGAATTTTAAAGTATAACTGAAAGAAGGAATTACAGGAAACAGTCCTATCGCCTTGCCTCTGAAACTACCATCGGCCTGCCGTTCTACTTGAGTATAGAAAGCATTCATCCGGCAATAGGCATTGTAAATACTGATATTCCAGATACGTTCGAAACCTCGTTTGGTTGTCCGCCGGAAATTGATGCCTACATCCAGCCGATGATAGGCTGGCAGGGTAATATTGTTCGGTTTTTCGTAGACCCAGCTTCCTGCCGCATCAGACGGCTGGACGGTTCCAGGCAAAGAAGGATTTTCTACATACTGCATAGGCACAGTAGCCCGATCGCCACTACGGAAAGTCCATGCTGCGTACGCATCGATACGGTTATTAAACTTATGACGGAACATCAGGTTCAGCTTATGACGGTTGTCAAACTTGCTGGCATACCAGTCGGGGTAAAAATCTTCGAATTTCTGCTTGCTCCACGACAGCGTATAACTGGCCTGAAAGACATTCTTCGCGTGACGGTACGCCAGTGAGGCTTCCAATCCATACGATTTTCCTTTGCCTACCCTCACCCATTTCTCCCAGTTATCGGCAGGAAGTGTCAGGTTACCACCGGTATCATATTCCAGCATACGGTCGGTAATACGGAAATAGCCTTCTATGTCCATGCTCAAGTTCCATGGAAGCTTCATATAAATACCTCCCGCCACCTGACGTGAACGCATCGGACGTATGCGACTGGTAGAAGGAACCCAGCAGTCAGTAGGAAGATTCAAATAAGAGTTCGAAAGCTGATGGGCAAACTGACTCATTTCGGTATAAGAAGCCTTCAAGGTAGCCCAATCGAAAAGCCGGTAACCGACAGATAATCTCGGTTCCAAGGAATGATAAGTCGCTCCCGTAACCCGATACAAGACATAGTGCAGACCCGCATTTACCCGCAACTTTTCGGTCAGCTGCATATCATCTTCCACATAAAAAGAGATTTCACTCCCCCGATAACGACCTTCACCCGCCGACGACAAGGTATCGGCAATCCCTGCCGTTTCTCTTATATCCTGCGAAGCGATACGCTGCGGATGATACAAATGAAACAAATAGTTGCTACCCAGACGAATATGATGACTCGCAGCCGGACGATAACTGAACTCCATCCGGTAACCCACATCATCAATCGTCGAATAATTGCTTCTTTGCATCCGTTCCATCGACACCCTCTTGTCTTGTTCATAATAGCTTTCGTCCGACAGGAAACTATACTTTGCCAGATTACGGGCATACACCAGTGATACATTGCCCGACAGTTTAGGCGTAAGCTGACCGTTCCAGTTCAATCCGACCGACAAGTTGCCCCAACGGATATGGAATGTATTCTCATCCCGTTCCTCGTACTTCTGGAACATATATCCTTCCGGAAACTGTTGCAGCACTCTCGACTTGAACAGATCACGGGCAGAATATACGCTGAGCGACAACTTGTTCCGATCGGAAAACCGATGCGTAATTTTAGCATTGATATCGTGGAAAGCGTAACGGGTCTTAATATTTTTATCTGAAAAATTTCGATTCGCTATCCACAAGGCAGGTGTGGTCAGCAGATCCATCCAGCTCCTTCGCATACCAAAACTAAACGAAGTCTTATCTTTGATGACAGGTCCTTCAAACTGGAACCTGCCATCCAGCAGTCCGATGGAAAAAGTGCCATGATATTCTTTCATGTCCCCCTCCCTGGTACGAACATCGATGACCGATGCCGTTCTTCCTCCATAACGAGCCGGGAAACCACTCTTATAGAAGTCTACATTCTTCACCACGTCCGTATTGAATGCCGAAAACAGTCCACCCAAATGATTGACCTGATACAACGGAGTACCGTCCAGCAAAAACATATTCTCATCATTCCGACCGCCATGTACATACAGCCCGGAAAGCAATTCCGTACCGGAAGAAACACCCGGCAAGTTCTGAATGGACTTGACAAGATCCGGAGAACTCAACAGAGAGAATTCCGTATTCAGCAATTCGGGAGTAAAAGAAACCTTTCCGGTCTGAGTGGTAAAAAGCGGATCATTCAGATTTGCTGTAACCTCCACACCTGCCAGTGCCGTTGTGCTTTCCTTCAGATAAATAGTTCCAAAATAATCAGACTGCAAATCGAGTTCCTTTACCACTTCCTCATAGCCAATATAAGACACACGAAGCACATGCTTCCCCTCAGGTAAGGTAATACTGAAAAAGCCATGTTCATCAGTCAGTGTTCCGGTACGCGTAGTCTTGTCATACACCGTCACATTAATCAGTGATTCACCATTATCCTGACAGACATAACCCGAAAAGGTATACTTGTTCTGCCTGAACAGCAACACATATTCATCCTTGATTTCCCACTTGATACCAGTCCCGCCCAAAACAATATTCAGATTCTCCGTCAGTGTCTTGTCGGGCAACGGTCTGCCCGCAGGCATCACATCAGCCAAAGCAGAATCGTATACAAAACTTACATGATATACCTCCTGCATGGTATCTATCGCTCTTTTCATCTCTGTGGATTCGGATGAAGCATTCGCCGCCACATGCAGACACAGCAGAACAGCACAGAAAAATGTTCTCATCACTTCTTCTTTTCAATTTTTACTTTCAGCACCTTTTCTATTATCTCGATTATTTCATCCAGGCTTCGGGAATTAAAATTGGCAGTCAGCCGTTTATCCGTATTGTCAGCTGTCAGACGGACATTGTAATACCTGGAAAGTTCATCGAGTACCTTTTGCAAAGGCGTATTGCTGAACACAAAGCTACCTTTACGTGTCTGTGCTCTCTGCGTAAGTACTTGAGGTTTCTGTTGTCCTTTGACAACCTGCGCCCTCATTCCACGTGTCAGAATTACCGCATCCGGTTGTCCTACAGCCGTATACTGTACTTTTCCCGCCTCAACGTGTACAAATGCCGTATCATTCCGGCTTTCATCCAGCAAGAAACGAGTCCCTAACACCCTCACTTCCGACAATCTGCCACTTGCCGTAAACGGCCGGGCAGCATGATGACGAACCCTAAACGAAGCCTTTCCCCGCAAACGGACATCCCGACGGACAGACAAGTATTCACGGGAACAATAGCGGATGGAAGAATGAGGATAGAGCATTACGGCAGAACTATCCGGCAACAGACAATCGACCGAATGCTCGTATGCCGTAATCTCCGTCCATTTCGCATCAGTAAACAGGTATATCTTTATTACAAACACCAAAAGTACAGCGGCCGCTATCCCCGCAAAAGCCATCACATACGAGCCAGGACCTGACTTGCTTTCGGGTATAGCATGTTTGTGCCTAAAAGTCTGCAATGCCTTCTGCGTATCAAGTTTATTTACACGGTAATGCTTCAGTACAAACCGGAGACATTTTTCTTCTAAATCTTTCATACTTCTTCGATTTTAAGTTTCATAGACAAGACTGTACAAAGGTTGAAATTCACTATTGCCAACAAGTTAATTTTAGCCGAAAAAGAAAGTATATACTTTATATGCTCCCTCACGTATCAGTCGAAGTGCTTTCTGTATATGATTATCAACCGTATGAACGGAGATATGAAACTTGTCGGCTATGTCTTTATACTTCATGCCATCCCGTTTGTTCAACAGAAACACTTCCCTGCAACGGTCGGGCAATGAATCAATGGCAGTCCAGATACGTGCTTCCATGATCGTACGTTCTTCTACATCTTCCTCGGGTAACCTGTCTTCCAGATCGGATGGAGAAAGACTAGTATCGAACATACTACTTTGTTTCAGCCAGTCAAGGCTACGGTTTCTGACCATCGTATAGAGGTACGACCTAATATTAACGATCTCCCCACCTTCCTGTTCCATTTTTTCCCACAAAACCGAAAAACACTCCTGCACGATATCTTCAGCTGCATCTACATCGTGAATATAGTGTATGGCGTACAAGCATAAAGGTCTGTAATGGTATCTGAATAAATTATCAAAATTCATATCACTTACTTCTAGTTTTGATATTATGAATCATGTTTTACATAATGACGTACAAAAATGCCTAAGTCACTATGTTGCATTCGCAAAAAGAAGTTAATTTACCAAGAAAAATCCAGAACTATGAAAGCATAAAAGGTAAGAAGTCAAATTGATTAAAACGATGCAGAAAATACATCTGCACATATTCAAAAAACATCAGCATATTTACTCTTTTTTTTGTACGAAAGTCCCCGTCTTTCGTACAAAAAATAAAAAAAGAAGACGATGTTTTTGTCACTTCTTGCTGATAAATTCTTATTGATTAGCGCAAGGCTTCTTCTACCGCTCTGAGATAAGTGTCCAGACGATTACTTTTTAAGATAAGCTTACGGCTCTTCTTGTCTATATCGGGAAGTAAATACTCCCACATGGTTTTCAGTTTGGCAAGCAACTGAGCCTCGCCTCCTTCAATAATCCGGCAATAATGTTCATACATCAACCCGTGCATTGCAGATACCTGACGGTATAATGTTGTTTTATCGGGAGATTGACCTTTGCGAACAGATAGGGCAAGCGAAGGATCAGCAAGCAGCCCTCTGCCTAGCATCACACCTTTCAATCGTGGATATTCCTCCAGCAACTCTTGAACAGCTTCTGGTGTACACAAATCTCCATTATACACCAATGGCAGTTCACAGGAGTCATAAAACTCCTTAAAAGCAATACGGTTTATCTCTCCCTTGTACTGCTGTTTTCCGATACGTGGATGAAGAGTTATCTGAAACACCCCTGAGCCGTTCAGTAAAGGTAATACCTGTTTCCATTCATCGGCATGTAGCCACCCAAGTCTCATCTTGACAGAGAAACGGATTTCCGGCAACTGACGCATCGCATCCAGCAGCGCAGCAACTTTTTCGGGATAGGGCAATATGCCCGATCCCTTCCCACGGTTGGCTATAAGCGGGAAAGGACATCCCATGTTAACGTCTATCTCCCGATAACCTTGTGAAGCCAGAAAGCCGGCTAGCTGATTCAGTTCTTCAGGTTCTGAAGCTACCAGTTGAGGTATCAGATGACTTACTGTATTTTGCTGAGGCAGTACTTCCCGCTTATCTTTGTTACGGATTTCACCTTTTTCCAAACGAATAAAAGGGGTATAGTAAGCATCTACACCTCCAAACGTCTGTTCGTGTGCATTACGCCAGGCAGCCTCCGTAAATCCTTGCAACGGCGCTGCATAAATTGCCGGTATATTCTGTTCCATACATCCGCAAATATACGGATAATTCGTTACCTTTGTAGAATACATTAAAAAATCATCCCCATGGATAAATACATTTATGAATTGAAAATGAAGGTGCGCGATTATGAATGTGACCTGCAAGGCATCGTAAACAATGCCAATTACCAACATTACATAGAGCACACACGACATGAGTTTCTTACTTCTACAGGCATCAGTTTCGCCCGACTGCACGAAGAAGGAATAGATCCGGTTGTAGCACGTCTGACTATGGCGTTCAAAACTCCTCTGAAAAGCGGCGACGAGTTCGTTTCGAAACTGTATATGAAGAAAGAAGGAATAAAATATGTATTCTATCAAGACATATTCCGATTGCCCGACATGAAAATTGTCATTAAATCGACGGTAGAAACCGTATGTGTAATAAACGGACGACTGGGCAACAGTGAACTTTTCGATACGACTTTTGCTCCTTATCTTGCCGAATGAAAAATCATGAATTACTTTGCCGTCTGGCACTGACTCAACTTCCGGGAATCGGTATTGTAGGAGCTCATAAGCTGCTGGATGCTACGGAAGGAAAAGCTGCTATGCTTTTTGACCATCCCAAGGATCTGGGAGATATCATTCCCGGCATTTCACCAAAGATCGCTTCTGTATTCGATGCACCGGAGGTTTTGCGCCGTTGTGAAGCAGAGCTTTCGTTCGCAGAAAAAAATCATATAGCCTGTCTTACTTGTGATGATGAAGCTTACCCCTCCCGGCTCCGGGAATGTGATGATGCTCCACTTGTCCTGTTTTACCGGGGAACAAGTGATTTGAACCAGCGTCATATCATCAGCATGGTGGGAACCCGTAATGCGACTGATTATGGAAAAGATATATGCATGCGATTTATCGGTGAACTGAAAGAATTGTTACCGGATGTAATAATTGTCAGTGGACTGGCTTATGGGATTGACATACATGCTCATCGTGCAGCCTTGCAACATAAAATGGAAACAATAGGTGTTCTGGCTCATGGTTTGGACAGAATTTATCCGTCTGTACATCGGCGTACAGCGGCCGAAATGACACAATGCGGAGGACTGCTTACCGAATTTATGAGTGGTACAAATCCCGACAAGCAGAACTTCGTCAAACGAAACCGTATCGTAGCAGGTATCAGTGACGCAACCATTGTTATCGAATCAGCAAATAAAGGGGGATCACTTATCACGGCAGAAATAGCAGAAAGTTATCACCGCGACTGTTTCGCTTTTCCAGGACGCATCAATGATATGTATTCGGCTGGATGCAACGAACTGATACGTTCGAATCGTGCTGTATTGCTTCAGAGCGCCGAGGAATTGATAAAGGCTATGAACTGGGATAGTGAAGCACAAGCTCCTGCGGTTATACAACGGCAGTTATTCCCCGAACTCGATGAAAATGAAGAAAAAATAGTATCCTTACTCCAAAAGCACCCCGACGGAATCCAAATAAACACACTTGTTGTAGAAAGCAATATCGCCATCAACCGAATGACGGGCATTTTATTTGAGCTGGAAATGAAAGGAATAATCCGTACACTTGCCGGAGGTATATATAAACTGATATAAGATGAACCAAACATAGCCTGCAAACAAAAGGGCAAAAAAAATGGGAGAACGCTTTCTCCCAACCTTGTTAACCTTAAATCTAATACTATGAAAAAAATCACATTGCAAATGTAATAATTCGTAAGATATCACGCAAGAGCAAACAACAATATTACAAAATGTTTAAAACTATTTTACATTTAAAGACGTTTGCGCACACAAAATAACACTTTGATTTTATCAAAAAAAGAAATCCCTGCCGAATTTTACTTCAGCAGGGATTTCTCTATCAAATAAAAGCTTTACAGCAAGGAATTAATCTTTCAACTTAGCCTTGATAAAGTCACGGTTCAAACGAGCAATATTGCTGATTGAAACGCATTTCGGACACTCAGCTTCACATGCACGTGTATTTGTACAGTTACCAAAACCAAGTTCATCCATCTTAGACAACATGGCTTTTGCACGACGCAAAGCTTCCGGCTTACCCTGAGGCAATAAGTTCAACTGGCTAACCTTAGCTGAAACGAACAACATTGCAGAACCATTCTTACAAGCAGCTACACAAGCACCACAACCGATACAAGAAGCAGCATCCATAGCTTCGTCAGCAACTGGCTTCGGAATCAGAATAGCATTTGCATCTTGAGGAGCTCCTGTACGTACACTGATAAAACCACCAGCCTGCATAATCTTATCGTAAGCTGTACGGTCTACCATCAAATCCTTGATAACCGGGAAACCAGCAGAACGCCAAGGCTCAACAGTGATTACATCGCCATCTTTGAAACGGCGCATGTAGATCTGGCAAGTAGTAGCACCAGTAGCAGGTCCGTGAGGATGTCCGTTGATATACAAAGAACACATACCGCAGATACCTTCACGACAGTCATGATCGAATACAATAGGTTCTTTGCCTTCTTCAATCAACTGTTCGTTCAAAATATCCAGCATTTCCAAGAATGAAGTATCTCCCGGGATATCTTTCATCTGGAATGTATCGAAATGACCTTTTTCTTTAGGTCCGTTCTGACGCCAAACTTTCAGCGTAAATGATATATTTTTATCCATTTTACTTAGATTCTTTAATTGTTTAACTTCACTGATTAGCTCTTATAGTTACGAGTCTGAACTTTAATTGCTTCGTATACCAGCGGTTCTTTATACAATACCGGAGCCTTATCATCGCTACCCTGATATTCCCAGCAAGCTACATAGAAGAAGTTTTCATCATCACGTTTAGCTTCTCCTTCTTCTGTCTGGTATTCTTCACGGAAGTGACCACCACAAGATTCGTTACGGTTCAATGCATCGTAAGCAATCAGTTCACCCATTGTAATAAAGTCATTCAAACGAATAGCCTTATCCAATTCAACGTTCATACCTTCTTTTGAACCTGGGATAAACAATTCTGTTTCGAATTCTTTACGGATTTCTTTCAAACGAGCCAAACCAGTCTTCAAACCTTCTGCAGTACGTCCCATACCAACGTATTCCCACATCACGCGACCCAATTCCTTGTGAATAGAATCTACAGACTTCTTACCCTTGATATTCATCAGGTGATCGATCTTATCCTGAACAGCCTTTTCTGCTTCAGCAAACTCAGGCAGATCAGTAGAGAAGCGAGGAACAGTGATCTGGTCAGCCAGATAGTTCTGGATAGTATAAGGCAATACGAAGTATCCGTCAGCCAATCCCTGCATCAATGCAGAAGCACCCAGACGGTTAGCTCCGTGGTCAGAGAAGTTACATTCACCGATAGCGAACAGACCCTTGATAGAAGTCTGAAGTTCATAGTCAACCCAGATACCACCCATTGTATAGTGGATAGCCGGATAGATCATCATCGGATTATAATATTTTACGCCATTGATTTCTTTAGCCAATTCACCCGGATTTACGTCGGTGATTTCTTCGTACATATCGAACAAGTTACCATAGCGCTGACGAACAACGTCAATACCCAAACGTTCAATACTTTCAGAGAAATCAAGGAATACAGCCAAACCTGTATTATTTACACCGAAGCCATGGTCGCAACGTTCTTTTGCAGCACGTGAAGCCACGTCACGCGGAACCAGGTTACCGAATGCCGGATAACGACGTTCCAGATAGTAGTCACGATCTTCTTCAGGGATATCACTACCCTTCTTAGTTCCAGCCTGCAAAGCTTTTGCATCTTCCAGTTTCTTTGGAACCCAAATACGACCATCGTTACGCAAAGACTCAGACATCAAAGTCAGTTTAGACTGCTTGTCGCCGTGTACCGGAATACAAGTCGGGTGAATCTGAACGTATGCAGGGTTAGCAAACCAAGCACCTTTACGGTAGCAAGCCATTGCAGCAGTACAGTTACAAGCCATTGCATTAGTAGACAAGAAATAAGTATTACCGTAACCACCAGTAGCAATAACAACTGCATGAGCAGCAAAACGTTCCAATTTACCAGTAACCAAGTTCTTTGCAATGATACCACGTGCACGACCGTCAACGATTACGATTTCTTCCATTTCGTAACGAGTGTACAGTTTTACAGTACCTGCACCAACCTGACGGCTTAATGCAGAATATGCACCCAGCAACAACTGCTGACCAGTCTGACCTTTAGCATAGAAAGTACGAGATACCTGCGCACCACCGAAAGAACGGTTAGCCAATGTACCTCCGTATTCACGAGCGAAAGGAACACCCTGAGCAACACACTGGTCGATAATGTTGTTTGAAACCTCAGCCAGACGGTAAACATTTGCTTCACGAGCACGATAGTCACCACCTTTTACAGTATCATAGAACAAACGATAAACAGAGTCACCATCGTTCTGATAATTTTTTGCAGCATTAATACCACCCTGTGCAGCGATAGAGTGTGCACGACGTGGAGAATCCTGAATACAGAAATTGAATACGCGGAATCCCATTTCACCAAGTGAAGCAGCAGCAGAAGCTCCAGCCAAACCTGTACCTACCACAATGATATCCAAACGACGTTTGTTAGCCGGGTTTACCAATTTCTGGTGAGCCTTATAATTAGTCCATTTCTCAGCTATCGGGCCTTCAGGAATTTTAGAATCAATTATTTTAGTCATAATGTTTTTTCAGTTTAAATCAGTTACACTTAAATTAGCAAGCACCGCACCCCATCATATTCTTCAAGAAGAACACAACAGCTACTACCATAAAACCAAGAACGATGATAGTAGAATAGATGTTAGAGATGCATTTCCAACGGTTAATCCAAATCATATTGTTCCATCCCAAAGTCTGCATTGCACTCCAGAAACCGTGAGTCAAGTGGAACCACAAAGCAATCAACCAAATGATATACAACACGAAGAACAACGGATTAGAGAAAGTCTGCATAATATAGCCATAACCGTCGGCTGCATGAAGACCACCCAACATAGGGTTACCGATGATTTCAGCGAACTGCATTTTGTACCAGAAGTTCATAAAGTGAAGAGCCAAGCCCAGGATTACGATGATACCCAATACCAACATGTTCTGAGAAGCCCATTCTACATTCTTCGGACGAGCATTTACAGCATAACGTTCGTTACCGCGAGCTGCACGATTCTGCATTGTCAACCAGAAAGCGTAGATAATGTGAATTACAAACAAGGCAGCCAATCCCACAGTTGCTACCAGCGCATACCAGTTAGCACCCAGGAACTCACAAACCATGTTGTAAGCTTCGCCCGAGAACAAAGCAACACAGTTCATCGCCATGTGAAATGTCAGAAACAGGACAAGGGCGATACCAGTTACACTCATCACCACTTTCCTTCCAATAGATGAATTACTTAACCACATAAATGATTGAATTTAAATTATTTAATTGTTAGAACTAAAATTTCTTACTACATACATTAAAATACGATACAAAATTAGAAGTTTTCCCTATATAATACAAGGGATTACGGAAATAATTCTTTAATCTATCCAGTGATTTAAGCAACAAAAATAATGAATGTGCTTCAGCAAGGAGAAAATAAGACTAAAGAAGTTATTGAACGTTTTACCGTCGCTATTGTTCAATAACCATTTCATTATGAACAATTCAGGACAGATTCCATCTTTACTATCCATAGTTTTTCTGAAAACCGGTAGAGGAAGCTTCTTTCAAGGCAAAGCAACATATTCAGGACATCCCTTATCTTAATAGCATAAAAAGAGCCGTTTTAGCTTTTTACTACATTGCTAAAACGGCCCCTTCTTACTTATAATCTAATAAATACTCTAAGCAGTTATTTACGTTCCGGGAAATTCATCCCCGGCTTCTCTAATAGTTCTACAGCCTTAAGCATACTATTGTTCATGAGATTTATTACCTGAAAATACTCACTCATATCCCATAAATCACGAGCAATCAGAGCTTTCATTTGAGCTTTTATGAGTGGAAGTGCAATTTGATATTGTTTCTCATCATATTTTGCTCCTAATGTTTCACCTAACTTTCTCAGTTCTTCAAGCATAGCAGATGTCACTTCAAAATTCTTATTAAAATGTCGGAAGTCCTTATACTCTTTCAGCCATTCTTCACGATATGCATCTACCAGCTTCAAGTTCATCTGTACAATAGCTCCTTTATCGCGCAAGGCAAGATAATAATCAGTATACATGGTTGTATCTACAGGCACAAAATAATCCGGCATGATACCTCCTCCACCATAAACAGTACGTCCCAGCTTCAATGTCTTGTATTTCAAAGAATCCGGAAAATGGATACTGTCTGCACTCAACATTTCCCCACGATTGTAGCGATCTATCAAATCTTTATTGTACTGTTCAATACTCTCGTAAGGCTTCTGAATACAACGACCGGAAGGCGTATAATAACGAGCAACAGTCAGACGAATCATAGAACCGTCAGGTAAATCAATCGGACGCTGTACCAGTCCTTTTCCAAAAGTACGTCTGCCTACAACTATAGCACGGTCCCAGTCTTGCAATGCTCCTGTTACGATCTCACTTGCCGACGCAGAAAATTCATCGACCAACACAACCAAACGTCCATTTAGGAAATCACCATTTCCCTCAGCATCAAACTCAGCACGAGGATTACGACGTCCTTCTGTATAAACGATAAGTTCTTTCTTACCTAAGAACTGATTAGCCAATTCAATCGCTGCATTCAGATATCCTCCACCATTTCCTTGCAAATCGAGAATAAGGTCGCGCATACCTTCCTTCTGCAAACGATGAAGAGCATCAGCAAATTCCTTTCCTGTAGTTGCGGCAAAACGATTTACACGAATATAGCCGATTTTTTTATCAACCATATACGAAGCATCAAGGCTATATACAGGAATCTTATCGCGTTTGATAGTAAAAGGAAGTAGCTCTTTTACTCCTCGACGCATAACTTTTACGGTTACCTCTGTGCCCCGTTTACCTCGCAGACGACGCATCACATCTTCCGTACTCATTTTTACACCGGCAATCACCGTATCATTTACCTCAATAATACGGTCGCCCGCCAAAATTCCGACTTTCTCCGACGGCCCTCCGGAAACAGGCTGGATAACAAATAGCGTATCAGTAGCCATATTAAACTGAATTCCTATGCCGTCAAAGTTTCCTTGCAATGGCTCATTCAACGCTTTTACCTCTTCCGGATCAGAATAAGTAGAATGAGGGTCCAGTTGCTCCAGCATTTTTACAATAGCCGACTCTACCAGCTTATTTTCATCTACCTGATCGACATATAAGTTTGATATGGCAAACTCCGCCAACTGCAACTTGCGTGAAGGAGAGTTGAGCATCTTATTCTGTGCCACTACTGAACAGAAAAAGAAAAAGTTGCACAACAAAATCAAATAAAGTCGCTGTTTCATAGTTTTCATCATAAATTAATATCCAGTCCTTCTGGCAAAAACGGTGTTACATCTTTGCCATATTGCAATAATTCACGTACAATAGTGGAACTGATGGCTGTCAGTTCCGGCTCTGTGAAAAGCAAAATCGTTTCAATGCCGGCAAGCTTTCTATTTATGTCGGCAATGGTTTCTTCATATTCAAAATCACGAACAGTACGGATTCCTCTGATAATGAACTTAGCGTTCCTCTGTTGCGCAAAATCGACAGTCAGATTATCATACGCTTCTACTCGTATGCGAGATTCATTTGCGTAGAGTCTTTTTATCATCTCCACACGTTTTTCGGTAGGAAACCAGGTTTTCTTATTATCATTGACACCAATTCCGATAATAATCTCGTCCATAAAAGTCAATGCACGTTTTACCACCGAAAAATGCCCGATTGTAAAGGGATCAAATGTCCCTGGAAATATCGCTCTTTTCATTTAAGCCAATAATCACAAATCAAGAGATACTTGATCTATCAACTCAACAAGTCCTCTTCTATTACCAAATTATTAATAATAAAGTTCTGTCGCTCCATGGTATTCTTACCCATGTAAAACTCCAGCAACTCTTTAACAGCATCCGTTTTACGCAAAGAAACCTGCTCTAAACGCATGTCCTTTCCGATAAAATTCCGAAACTCATCAGGCGAAATTTCTCCTAATCCTTTAAATCGGGTAATCTCCGGATTGGGACCCAACTTTTCTATTGCTGCAATTCGTTCCTCATCTGTATAGCAATAAATTGTTTCGTATACGCCTTTTTTACGGTTACGAACGCGGAAAAGCGGCGTCTGCAAGATGTAAACGTGTCCTTTCTTTATTAAATCGGGAAAGAACTGAAGGAAAAAAGTTATCATCAGCAAGCGTATATGCATACCATCCACATCGGCATCAGTTGCTACGATGACTTTATTATACCGCAATCCGTCCAAGCCATCCTCGATATTCAGCGCAGCTTGCAACAGATTGAATTCTTCATTCTCGTAAACGACTTTTTTAGTTAATCCAAATGAATTCAAAGGTTTACCACGCAAGCTGAATACAGCCTGAGTATTAACATCACGGCTCTTGGTTATAGAACCACTTGCAGAATCTCCCTCTGTGATAAAGATAGAACTTTCCAGACGGGGATCATTTTCTTCATCTTTCTTAGCCCCCTTCAAGTCATTCAAGTGAATACGGCAGTCACGCAACTTACGGTTATGCAGATTTGCTTTCTTGGCACGTTCACGCGCAATCTTAGTAACCCCCGCAATAGCCTTACGTTCTTTTTCCGATTCCTGAATCTTCTGAAGTAACACATCTGCTACATCGGGATGTTTATGCAGGTAATTATCTACATTCTCCTTTATAAAGTCACCGATAAACTTATTGACACTGATTCCTGAAAGTGGATAAGGATTACCATCTGAATCTTTTTCAGGAGCCATCGTCAAAGAGCCCAACTTAATCTTTGTCTGACTTTCGAAGGTCGGCTCTATTACATTAATGGCAATAGCAGCTACCAGCCCGTTGCGAATATCCTGAAATTCCATATTCTTACCATAGAATTCCTTGATAGTACGTGCAATATGCTCCTTGAAAGCACTTTGGTGCGTACCTCCCTGAGTTGTATGCTGTCCGTTGACAAACGAATAATATTCCTCTCCATACTGAGGACTATGAGTAAAGGCTATTTCTATATCTTCATCTTTCAGGTGAACAATTGGATACAAGCCTTGAGAAGTCATATTGTCATTCAGCAAATCTTCCAGACCGTTACGGCTTACAATGCGATGGCCGTTATAATATATCGATAGCCCTGTATTTAAATATGTATAGTTACGCAGCATCGTTTCGATATATTCAGGACGGAAGTGGTAGTTTAGAAACAAGGTGTTATCGGGCTCAAAGAAAATATAAGTACCATTTTCTTCCTCTGTAGATTGAGTTGTATCACTTATCAGTTCTCCTTTTGCAAAAACAGCTTCACGCATCTGCCCATCGCGTACACTTCGCGCTATAAAACGAGAACTCAACGCATTGACAGCCTTTGCTCCGACACCATTCAACCCGACACTTTTCTTAAATGCCTTTGTATCATATTTTCCACCCGTATTCAGCATAGATACGGCATCAACCAGACTTCCTAACGGAATACCACGCCCATAATCGCGTACAGAAACACGCAAATTATCTTCCATCTGTATTTCAATGCGTTTTCCTGCTCCCATTTTAAACTCGTCAATACAGTTATCTACGACTTCTTTCAGCAATACATAGATACCATCTTCCGCCTGAGAGCCATCGCCTAAACGCCCGATATACATACCAGGACGCGTACGAACATGCTCCATATCGCTCAGATGACGAATATTCTCCTCTGTATACGAAACGGGATTCGCTATTTGTTCATTGTATTCTTCTTCCATAAACAACACTCAAACGATATACTAATTTTCTTCTTTCTTTCCTGCTACTAACATCTTTTTATATGCACGGCGGCGTTTGTGCTGAACAGCTTCGAAAGCTCCCCACTGCGCCTGTACTTTCTTGTTCATTTCCAGTTCCGGATTACTTTCTCCATATTTGAATCCCATCTGTTGATAAACTGGAACTAAATCATAAAACAACAATGCATTTACTCCTTTGCTTTGATATTCGGGCTTCACACCTACCAGCAATAAATCAAGCACTTTCGGCTTTTTGATAAACAAGGCTTTAAGTAAATGGAACCAGCCAAAAGGAAGCATCTTACCTTTTGCCTTTTGCAGTGCTTCCGACAAAGAAGGCATAGAAATACCCACAGCTACCAGGTTTTCATTTTCATCTTCTACAAGCGAAACCATTCGCAAATCTATCAATGGCAAATACATCTTGATATATTGATTGATTTGTCCCTGAGTCATTTGTGAATAGCCGTACAAAGGTGCATAGGCTTCATTTATCAAATCAAAAATCTTCTGTCCGTAGTTTTTGCTCTTTATTTCACTACGTTTCAATTTTTTGATTTTCAGCTTATATTTTTCCAGAATAATTTCGGAAATACGGATAAACTTCTCTGGCAACTTATCGGGAACAGTCAACTTAAACTCTACCCAGTCGGCTTCCTTTTCGAAGCCTAAACGCTCCATATGCTGTTGATAATAAGGGTAATTATAAATAGTCGACATGGTTCCTAGCTGATCGAACCCTTCAACCAGCATACCTTCTGCATCCATATCGGTAAAGCCTAGCGGTCCGACAATAGCTTCCATTCCTCGTTCTTTTCCCCATTCTTCTACTGCTCCAAGCAATGCTTCAGAAATTTCCGGCTTATCTAAAAAGTCAATCCATCCAAAACGGACTTCCTTTTTTTTCCATGTTTCGTTCGCACGGTGGTTAATAATGGCAGCTACACGTCCTACCACTTTTTTCCCTTCATAAGCAAGAAAATAATCAGCCTCACAGAATTCAAATGCTGCATTCTTTTTCGGGCTGAACGTATTCAACATATCATCGTACAAATCAGGTACGGAATAAGGATTGTCTTTGTATAATTCGTAATTGAAGCGAATAAATGTCTGCAACTCTTTTTTAGAGCTTACTTTCTTAATGATAATGGCCATCTGTTCGTTATAGTATGAAATTTCAGGTTGTAAAGATACAATTTTTTATTCGAAGAGTAATTCTCTTATCCCGAAATTCGAGTATTAGCTCCTTCGTTTTTCCCATTTATCTATCATATAATACTTACAAACCATCATAAATGACATAAGGAACATTAACATCCTCAAATATCAGTAAAACATTGTGGAGATATTTCCCAAAATTGAGTAAAAAGTCCCCAATAAACATAAAAGCCACAGAGAGAGTCGCTTTCAACTATATCTATAAATCAATAAGTTACATTTTTTATCGTAAGAATAAATAAAATTGGTTCAATTATTGTTACACGACATAAAAATTAGGAAACATGAAAACTAGAGAAAAAGTAAAACTATTTTTTTTATTTATTTTTTATTGTGTAATAACACAACAAGTCTTTGCTCAGAAACGAACAATCTCTGGAACAGTAACTTCAGCAGATGAAAAAGAAGCATTGATAGGTGTTTCTATCACAATAAAAGGAAATGAAGCTATCGGTACAATAACCGACCCGGAAGGGAAGTATAGCTTGCAAGTTGAACCAGACCAGACACTGATTGTTTCATACATCGGAATGAAAACAGCAGAGATTCGTGTTCCACGCAAGAATTCAGTACTGAATATTGTATTGGAACCAGAGTCAATGAATCTGGACGAAGTTGTCGTAACAGGTTATGGTAACTTCACAAAATCTTCTTTTACCGGTTCGGCTAACACACTAAAAGCCGATATGTTAAAAGACATCCCTGTCATGAGTGTGGAACAGAAACTGCAAGGTATGACAACAGGTGTCAATATTACCAGCAGTTCCGGACAGCCGGGAGCCAACCAGAATATCCGTATCCGAGGTATGGGATCTTTTAATGCCTCTCAAGAGCCGCTGTTCGTTATAGACGGAGTACCTGTTACTTCTGGAAGCCTTAGTGCAGGCGGTTCGGATGCGGCATATATGAATAACTCGAAAACCAACATCATGAGTACACTGAACCCTGCTGATATCGAGAATATTACAGTAATAAAAGATGCAGCAGCAGCTTCACTTTACGGTTCGAGAGCAGCAAATGGAGTCATTCTTATCACGACTAAAAAAGGTAGTGCCGGAAGAGCTCAGGTAACCTTGAATATTTCAGGCGGTTTCTCAAATGCTGCAGTCGATTTCCGTCCGACTCTGAATGGTGACCAACGTAGAGAGTTATTATATGAAGGACTGGTAAATTATGCCATCGACCAGAACATGGAATCACCAACAGCATATGCTGATCAGGAAATCGGCCAATATGCATACGTACCATCTATGGGGTATACCGACTGGCGGAAAGAATTGTTACGAACAGCTACTCAGCAGGATTATGAAGCATCTGTTTCAGGTGGAAACGAACGTTCCACTTATTATGCTTCACTGGGATACAACAAGCAAGAGGGTTTGGCTAAAAACTCAAGTCTTGACCGATATTCTGCTCGCTTGAATCTTACTCAGAAAGTAGGGAAATATGGAGAAGTAGGAGCCAACATGATGTTCACACAGATGAATCAGGAAATGAACGAGGAACGAGGATCTGCCATCAATCCGTTCCTTTGTGTAGCCATGACCATGAATCCTTCAATGACAGTACGTGATGAAGAAGGAAACTATATCGGTGCATATGAAGGCAGTACCCTCAATCCATTACGCGATATCATGACCGACTACAACCGCGTACGTATGACACGTATGTTTTCTACCGGCTACGCAAGTATTGAACCGTTAAAAGGTCTGAAGTTGAAAGAAACAATAAGCTACGACTATACAACCCAAAAAGATTCCAGATACTATAACCCGCTTAGTTCGGCAGGTCCTAAAAGTGGTAGTGACGCCCAGACTGCAAAAGGGTTTATCGAATATGGAAAATTTATCTCTTCTACTTCTTTAAACTACGTACGTACGTTTGCATACAAACATCATCTGGATGTACTGGCCGCTTATGAAATAGAAAGTTATCAGACCGACAAAGCCTCAGGAATGAAGTCTAAACTTCCTTCAGACATCTTGACAGAACCTGATAATGCAGCCGTCTTGAACAGTTTTATTTCATCTACTCAAGATTACCGCATGATTTCGTATCTGTCACGTCTTAACTATGATTATGACGACCGTTATTATCTGGCAGGAAGTTTCCGCCGAGATGGTAGCTCACGACTTTCTCCAAGCAACCGATGGGGAAATTTCTGGTCTGTTTCGGGTATGTGGAATATCAGTAATGAAGCATTCATGAAACCGGTAAAAAAGGTCTTGAATGATCTGAAAATACGTGCGTCTTATGGTGTCAACGGAAACCAGCCAGGATCTCTTTACGGATATATGGGACTGTATAGTTACGGACAGAACTATATGGGAGCATCCGGTTCGTATGAATCATCTCAACCTAATACCAATTTAGGATGGGAAAAGAACTACAACCTGAATATCGGACTTGACCTCGCTTTCATAAACCGTATTTTCGTAAGCCTGGAATATTATAATCGTGATACAAAAGATTTGCTTTACAATCTTCCTATCAGTGCTACAACCGGATTTACCAGTTATCTGGCCAACGTCGGACAGCTTAATAATAAAGGTGTAGAATTTGAATTACGTACATTGAATTTCGCTTCCAACGATTTCAACTGGACAACAGTTTTCAATCTGACACACAATAAAAACAAAATCGTTTCATTAAACGGTCAGCTTGATCAGACTATTGAAGGTACATGGTTTATCCACAAAGTGGGCTTGCCATATCACACATTCTATGTAAAAGAATTTGCCGGAGTAAATACTCAGAACGGGAAAGCAGAATATTATAAAAATAAGGTTAATGAAGACGGTACAATCGACCGTAGTCTGACAACCGATCCGAATGAGGCAGAAAGCATACCATTCAAATCGGTTAACCCTAAAGTATCTGGTGGTCTGACAAATATTTTAAATTATAAATGGCTGGATTTGAGTTTCACTCTTACATATTCACTGGGAGGTTACTCATACGATAAACTAGGAACCAGCATCGAGAACGGAACAGAATCTATTTATACATCCAGATATAATCTGCCTGTATATGCTTTAGAACGCTGGCAGCAACCGGGCGACCAGACAGATGTCCCGCGTTTCGTATTTGGAGAGAAAGCAACTGTTACCAATTCATCACGCTACATCCACAGTACAGACCATTTAAGACTGAAAAATCTTACTCTCGGATTTACATTACCCGACCAGTGGACAAGCAAGGCATTGATCAACAAAGCACGTGTCTACTTCTCTGGAAGCAATTTGCTGACATGGGCAAAATGGAAACAATACGATCCAGAAACTCCTGTTAACGGCGAAGTATATTGTGAAGCTCCACCTATGCGTACATTCAGTTTTGGCGTACAATTAACATTCTAAATTCATTAACGATCATATCATATGAAGAAAATATATATTTATTTACTGGCAGCTACTTCTATTATGGGGGTATCTTGTTCCGAAGACTGGCTAAATCTGAATCCTTCTACATCCGTTACTACCGATCAGGCCCTTTCAACTTTGGAGGATATTAAGGTAGCGTTAAACGGAGTTTATCGCGAAACATCACAGCACAGTTATTACGGAGATAATTACTGGTACTACGGAGACTGCCGCGCCATGGATGTACAAGCCAGAGAAAACAAAGCATCAGGCAAGCGTGTTACTCCTTATTATACATATAATGTACTGGCAACTGACAACCTGAATATAACTCTTCCTTGGAATCGCCCTTATCTGGTAATCAGACAGGCAAATAACATTATCCAAAAGATAGAACAGGGAGCAGTACAAAGCAGTGATACCAAAGAACTGGACCGCATAAAGGCGGAAGCCTTGGTGTTGCGAGGACTGGCCTTGTTCAATCTGACCAGACTTTTCGGAATGCCTTATATAAATGACAATGGTGCTTCTCTGGGAGTTCCCATCGAATTGAAACCGGAAGAACCATTCCACCAACCGAAACGGAATACAGTAGCAGAATGTTATGAACAAGTTGTCAACGACATAACAACAGCACGCTCTAGCCTAAGTACAGAAAGAACGGATGGTTATATCAATTACTGGGCAGCACAAGCATTGCTTTCAAGAGTCTATCTTGATATGGGGAAAAATAAAGAAGCTTACGAAGCTGCAACCGATGTCATCAATAATAGTAAAGGATTGTATCAGCTTTATACACGTGACGAATATCCTACCATATGGGGAAAAGACTTTCAGGCAGAAGCTCTGTTTGAATTATACATAAGTACAACCGAACCTTCAGAATGGGGAGGTGGTACCGGTGGTGAAGGAGCTCCAATGGTTTATGCAAATGAAGAAAAGGGAGTAGACTGGAACAATCTTATCCTTACAGAAGAATTTCTGAATTTGCTTGAAGAAGATCCTAATGACGTACGTCATTGTATTACCCAGCTATCGCTTATCGAAAACAATGAAGGTCTTCCCGAAGCAGCCCGTACCCGTAAGGTATTTCTCAGTAAATTCCCAGGAAAGAGCGGTGATCCGAAAGACAATAATATCAGTATTATCCGCTTATCGGAAGTTTATCTGAATGCTGCTGAAGCCGGTGTAAAATTAGGAGGAGAATATTTGGAACCTGCAAGAGGTTTCCTGAATCAGATTGTCGGCCGTGCCAATCCGGAAAAGTCTGTCAGCGCAGAAGAATTTACTATTGAACGTGTCTTGAAAGAATGCCGGAAAGAATTGGTAGGTGAAGGACAAATTTTCTTCGACTATCTGCGAAACAAACAACCGATCGTTCGTAAAGGAGGATGGCACTTGAGTACACTGAATACATTAAATGCTGAAACAATCCAACCTAATGATCCGCGTATTGCTCTTCCTATTCCACAGTCGGAAATAGATGCTAACCCCAACATCGTACAGAATCCACAATAAGCTCCATTTGTGATTTTTAATAAGATCTCCGCTTCAGAATAACTAACCAAGTTTTTTATTCTGAAGCGGATTTTTTACTTATCATCCGAAATAAAAATGATTAAGGAGAAGAAAATTATCTATTTTTTCTAGTTCGACCAAAGTTACAATACTTTTTCTAGCGCCAAAAAGAAATTTAAAATCGTATTCTACAATACAAATAAACAGAAATAAACAATACAATATTTCAAAAAGAAACAAAATAAGCACCATTTAAAGAAAAGGCATCAAAACAAAGAGCTCCATTACTGGCAAAAAAAGATTCAAGCTGAACACTTCCCCGATTTTTTTAATTCTCAAGAGGCCCCTGCCACCAATTTTCCGGTAGAGAAAGAATCATACCGATAACTTCCGCATAATTTTTTTGTCCGGAGGGAATTTGATTACTTTTTAAATACCAGTTGTAAACTACATTCTGAAACTTGCCTAATAATTTATTATAACGGACATCCCAATATGCTTGCTTATCATACAACTGTTGTATCACTTCCGGACGTAGCATACTTAACCACTTCGAATATTCACTATCGCCAAGCAAACTACGAACATTTACCGCTACATAGGGTAACAATCCGAAATAGCCGCTATAACGTATATTGCAATCGTCAGCATGAATACATACCTGATAAGCCCAGAAATTAGCTTCAGCCTCACTGCTAACTCCAAGCAAGTGGGCAAGTTCGTGTGCGTAAGTAAACGGAAGCTGTACAGGTAGTAGCTCATGATTCACATGCGACTCATCGAAAAAAGGTCCCATATATCCCAATACCCCAACTCCCGAATACAAGGCGTTGCAGAAGGATTGTTTCGGATGCTGAAAACTTTCCGGATGAGTCAGTCCATATTTATCGGGAACTTCTGCATAAACCGACTTGATTTTTTGTTCTATGTCTGGCTGTGAAACATTCAAGTCTTTTTTATATGTACTGTTTAGACTATCTGTATAAACAGCAAGAAACTGCTTGAAACGTTGCTCATCATAAGAACAAGGAGTGACTTCTGCCCGCTCAAAGAAACTGTCGCGGAAATAATTCATTCCCCATCCCCAATAAAACCAGACATATATCCAAAGCAAAACTTCCAGTTCTCTCCCTACGATCGATTTCCAAGTTTGTCTTCTACGCCTGGCTATAATCGGATACAGCAATAGCGCTACAGCTGTAGTAACGACCAAAGCTTCACAAAAAGAAAACGAAACCAGAGAAGCCAGCCGCGACAAACAGCCGGAAACAGCAGGATAAATACAGCAGGCATAAAATTCACCTGCACCAGATATAAACCGAAACATACACACACCAGCCAAAAGTAAAGCCAGTATCATCCAACGAATATGTTTCCACCGAGGTTTTTTCATAAGAACAAAGTTATCATTTTCTGAATTAATTCTTTACTTTTGTCCGGTAAAGATTATTAATACTTCAAACATATTCTACATGGTTCTGAATTATATTTGGATTGCTTTTTTCCTGACCGCATTTATTGTAGCTGTAGTACGTCTTATATTTTTAGGAGATACGGAAGTCTTTCCTGCTATCATTAATTCAACATTCGATTCTTCCAAAACAGCATTCGAGATTTCACTGGGACTAACCGGAGTACTATCCCTCTGGATGGGCATCATGCGTATCGGAGAACAAGGTGGTGTTATCGGAGTTTTCTCTCGTTTACTGAGCCCACTCTTTACTAAATTATTCCCGGAAATACCCAAAGGGCATCCTGTTACAGGAAGTATTTTTATGAATCTTGCCGCCAATATGCTAGGTTTAGACAATGCTGCAACCCCTTTAGGCCTGAAAGCAATGGAGGGATTACAAGAACTGAATCCGAAAAAAGATACGGCAAGTAATCCGATGATCATGTTTCTGGTACTGAATACCTCAGGATTGACCTTGATTCCTATCAGCATTATGGTCTATCGTGCCCAACTGGGAGCTGCTCAGCCTACAGACGTTTTTGTCCCTATTCTGCTGGCGACCTTTTTTTCTACACTTGCCGGTATTATTGCAGTAAGCTTATACCAGCGCATCAACTTGCTGAACCGGACTATTCTGTTATTCCTAGGTGGTACAAGCCTAGTTATTGCAGGTATTATTTATTTCTTCAGCATGCTGTCACGTCAGCAAATCGATATCTATTCTACAACTACAGCCAATGTATTCTTGTTTGTCATTATCATCGGTTTCATAGTTGCCGGCATGAGAAAGAAAATTAATGTATACGACGCTTTTGTAGAAGGAGCCAAAGAAGGGTTTACTACTGCCGTACGCATCATCCCTTATCTGGTAGCCATTTTAGTAGCCATCGGAGTCTTCCGTGCTTCCGGATGCATGGACTATTTGATAGAAGGTATAGCCAATTTGGTGAACTTATGTGGTATCAATAGTGATTTTGTAGGGGCACTTCCTACAGCACTGATGAAACCATTAAGTGGTAGTGGAGCTCGCGGGCTAATGGTAGATGCCATGAACACATACGGAGCCGACTCTTTTGTAGGACGGTTATCCTGCATCTTTCAGGGATCTACCGATACTACGTTCTATATTCTCGCCGTTTATTTCGGAAGTGTAGGAGTTGTCCGTACACGCCATGCCGTACCATGCGGATTACTCGCCGATCTGGCTGGTATCATAGCTGCAATTCTTATTTGCTATTTATTCTTTAACTGATATACGATATGATTACTTATCAAACTGAAGGGGTAGAAATGCCCGCTATCAAAAAGCGCGAAACCACAGCGTGGATAAAAGCTGTTGCAGAAACTTACGGAAAAAAAGTAGGTGAAATAGCTTACATTTTCTGTTCTGATGAAAAGATTCTGGAAGTAAACCGTCAGTATCTTCAGCACGATTACTACACTGACATCATTACGTTCGACTATTGTGAAGGGAACCGGATTGCAGGCGATTTATTTATTAGCCTTGATACAGTCCGTACCAATGCAGAGCAATTTGGAGCAACTTACGAAACAGAGTTGCACCGCGTCATTATTCACGGTATTCTGCATCTGTGTGGAATAAACGATAAAGGTCCGGGAGAACGTGAAATCATGGAAGCTGCCGAAAATAAGGCACTCGATTTGCTGAAAGATTTTCAATAATTCCATTCGGAATCTATTCAAGACCTATTACCTGAGCACATTCCCAGTTCGGGTAGGATTGCTGAAAATTTCCGCTGTTGTTTTCCCTGATTCATGCCGATGTTTTTTTAAAATGTCAGCATGAATCAGGGAAAACAACAGCGGATTTTATTTCACACTTTTCAGTTCTTTACTCCCTCCTCTCCTTTCCTCTTTACTATAACTCTTTTTACGAACCTGAATCAAAGCTAAGCCACTAATTTTTCGTATTTTTGCAACAGATATAAAAACAAAAGATTAATGGACTTTAAGTATGACGTTATTGTTATAGGAGCCGGACATGCCGGCTGCGAAGCCGCTGCGGCAGCAGCTAACCTTGGCTCGAAAACCTGTCTGATCACAATGGATATGAATAAGATCGGACAGATGAGCTGTAACCCTGCCGTGGGAGGAATCGCCAAAGGTCAGATTGTTCGGGAAATCGACGCACTCGGCGGATATATGGGATTGGTAACAGACCGCACAGCAATTCAGTTCCGCATGCTGAACCGTTCCAAAGGTCCTGCCATGTGGAGTCCACGTGCACAGTGCGACCGAGGTAAATTCATCTGGGCATGGCGCGAAATTCTGGAGAACATTCCCAACCTCCATATTTGGCAAGATACAGTAGAGGAATTATTAGTAGAAAATGGTGAAGTAACCGGATTGGTTACATGCTGGGGAGTAACTTTCCATGCCAAATGTATTATTCTTACAGCCGGCACTTTCTTAAACGGCTTAATGCATATCGGGCACAAGATGCTTGCCGGAGGACGTTGCGCAGAACCTGCATCCTATCATCTGACAGAATCCATTACACGCCATGGTATCACTGCCGGACGAATGAAAACAGGTACTCCGGTTCGTATTGACGCACGAAGTGTAGACTTCAGCCTGATGGAAACACAGGATGGAGAAAATGATTTTCACCGTTTCTCTTTCATCAGCGAGCCCAGACAGCTCAAGCAGCTTCAATGCTGGACATGCTATACTAACGAGGAAGTACACGAAGTATTGCGTAGCGGATTGGCCGACTCTCCCCTTTTCAATGGACAAATCCAGAGCATAGGACCTCGCTATTGCCCAAGTATCGAAACAAAGATTGTGACTTTCCCCGATAAGCCACAGCATCAGTTGTTCCTTGAGCCGGAAGGAGAAACCACACAAGAACTTTATCTAAACGGATTCTCCTCTTCACTTCCAATGGATATACAGTTCGCTGCGTTAAAGAAGATTCCTTGCTTCAGAAACATCGTTGCCTATCGCCCGGGATATGCTATCGAATACGACTATTTCGATCCGACACAGCTTAAGCATACATTAGAATCGAAAGTCGTAAAGAACCTATTCTTTGCCGGACAAGTAAACGGAACAACCGGATACGAAGAAGCCGGAGGACAAGGTATCATTGCTGGTATCAATGCACACATTAATTGTCATGGAGGTGAACCATTCGTACTTGGACGCGACGAAGCATACATCGGAGTATTGATTGACGACCTAGTAACAAAAGGTGTAGACGAACCTTACAGAATGTTTACCTCACGTGCAGAATATAGAATTCTGCTCCGTCAAGACGATGCCGACATGCGTCTGACAGAACGCTCATATAAACTAGGTCTGGCAAGTAAAGAACGCTACGACAGACTTTGCCAGAAGCGAGAAGAAATACAGCGGTTGGTTGAGTTTGCAAAAACCTACTCCATCAAGGCAGATAAGATAAACGATGCTTTGGAGGGACTTGGAACAGCCCGACTTACTCATGGCTGCAAACTGATAGAGTTGCTTAGTCGTCCGCAAATCACTATCGAGAATATTGCGCCGCATGTGCCATCTTTCCAAGCTGCACTCGACAAGGTAACCGACCGGAAAGAAGAAACAATTGAGGCAGCAGAAGTGTTAATCAAATACCAAGGCTATATCGATCGTGAACGAATGATAGCAGACAAGATACATCGTTTGGAAGCCATCCGTATCAAAGGAAAGTTTGACTATGCCAACTTGAACTCTCTGTCAACAGAAGCCCGTCAGAAGCTCATAAAAATAGATCCGGAAACGCTGGCGCAAGCAAGCCGTATACCAGGTATTTCTCCAAGCGACATCAATGTGCTTCTCGTGTTACTGGGACGCTAAAGCAAGCATGTTTCACGTGAAACAACAAGTTTAAGAAACAAACATAAATTACTGGATATGAATAAAGAAACATTAAAGAAAAACCTCCGTGAGATACCAGACTTCCCTATTCCGGGGATATTGTTCTACGACGTCACTACATTGTTTAAAAATGCCGAGTGCCTCCAAGGGATGATTGACGAACTATACGAAATGTATAAGGATAAAGGCATCACAAAGGTAGTCGGTATCGAATCTAGAGGCTTCATTTTGGGAGGTGCTTTAGCTGCCAGATTAGGAGCCGGATTCATCATGGCAAGAAAGCCAGGAAAACTTCCTGCAGAAGTGGTAGAAGAAACTTATGCAAAAGAATATGGGACTGACACCATACAGATACATAAAGATGCCATTAATGAAAATGACATCGTCTTGTTACACGATGATTTGCTGGCGACCGGAGGAACCATGGCTGCAACCTATCGCTTAGTAAAAAGATGCGGTGCTAAACAGGCATTCGTAAATTTTGTAATCGAGCTGAAAGGATTAAACGGTAGAAAAGCATTTACCGACGATGTAGAAGTGACCACGCTGTTGCAACTTTAAAAGGCTGCTCAGCCGGACGGACATATAAGAGTTTAATATCTCCTATTCACAATAAATAAGGAAAAGAAGAATCCGGCAAATACATTTTTGTATATGCCGGATTCTTCTTTTATAGAAATCCTTAAACGTACAAGCTATAACATGGAAGAACTTAGTACAAACGAATACCTTCGAGGAATCGTATTAAATTTGCCAAGCACTCCCGGCATCTATCAATACCTCAACAAAGAAGGAGTGATTATTTATGTTGGGAAAGCAAAAAATTTGAAACGGCGTGTATATTCGTATTTTTCAAAAGAGCATCAATCTGCCAAGACACGTATATTGGTCAGCAAGATTGCAGACATCCGCTATATTGTTGTAAACACAGAAGAAGATGCCCTACTCTTGGAAAATAACCTTATCAAGAAATACAAGCCTCGCTATAATGTCTTGCTGAAAGATGATAAAAGTTATCCATCTATCTGCGTCAGCAACGAGTATTTTCCACGGGTATTCAAGACAAGGCAAATTATACGGAACGGTTCTACCTACTATGGTCCGTACAGCCATATCCCTTCTATGCAAGCTGTGCTAGATCTGATAAAGAAACTATATCCGCTCCGCACCTGTCATCTGGCACTAACCCCCGAAAACATTCGTCAGGGAAAATTCAATGTTTGCCTGGAATACCACATCAAGAACTGCAAAGGTCCATGTATCGGGATGCAATCTCACGATGAATACATGGATAATATAGCCCAAGTAAAAGAGATTTTAAAAGGAAATACTCAGGCTATAAGCGACGCACTGATGAAAGAAATGATGTCACTCGCAGAGGAGATGAAATTTGAAGAAGCTCAAAAAGTAAAAGAAAAATATGAACTAATAGAAAGCTATCGAGCAAAGAGTGAAGTCGTAAGTTCCATTCTTCATAACATAGATGTATTCTCTATCGAGATGGACGAAAATTCGGCCTACATAAACTATTTGCACATCACAAACGGATGCATAAACCAGGCGTTCACATTCGAGTATAAGAAACGTCTGAATGAGACAAAGGAAGAGCTGCTCCAGCTTGGAATTATTGAAATGAGAGAACGGTATAAAAGCTGCTCCCGCGAAATTATCGTACCTTTCGAACTAGATATGGAACTGAATAACGTAACATTTACCATACCGCAACGAGGCGATAAGAAACATCTGCTTGAGCTTTCTCTTCTCAATGTAAAACAATACAAAGTAGACCGACTTAAACAAGCCGAGAAACTGAATCCGGAACAGCGGAGCGTTCGCCTCTTAAAAGAAATTCAGGAGCAGCTGCAAATGGACAAAATGCCTATGCATATTGAGTGCTTCGACAACTCAAACATACAAGGCTCCGATGCAGTAGCGGCATGCGTAGTATTTAAGAAAGCGCGTCCCAGCAAAAAGGACTACCGCAAATACAATATCAAGACCGTAATCGGACCGGATGATTATGCCTCTATGCAGGAAGTAGTACGCCGGAGATATTCCCGCATACTCGAAGAACAAGGAGAACTACCAGACCTAATTCTGACCGATGGTGGAAAAGGCCAGATGGAAGTTGTAAGACAAGTAATAGAAGACGAATTAAAATTACAGATTCCTATTGCCGGACTTGCCAAAAACAACAAGCACCGCACTTCGGAAGTTCTGTTCGGATTTCCACCGATGACTATAGGAATAAAACAAGGCACTCCCCTTTTTCATCTCCTCGAAAACATACAAGACGAGGTACACCGTTTTGCCATTACTTTCCATCGCGACAAGCGTAGCAAGAGTCAAATAGCTTCTGCATTAGACGGGATAAAAGGCATAGGAGAAAAGCGCAAAACAGCCCTGCTGAAAGAATTCAAGAGTGTGGCAAGAATCAAGCAGGCAACTATCGAAGAACTTGCAGCAGTAATCGGAGAAGCCGCAGCAAAAAGCGTAAAAGAAGCCCTATAAAAAAGCTCTGCGAAATGACATACCAAGTCTTTCCGCAGAGCGATTATAAATATCAATATCACCCATTTCACAGTCGGCAGAATCCTACTTCCACAAAGATACAATTAAATTAAGCTATACATTTGTCATTCTTACAATTTATTCTATCATTATACTGAATATTTTCTATCTTTGTAGAAAGTGTGCGACAAGAAGTCGTACAAGTAATTGTTCAGCATGATGTCTGAACCTGTTGTTCCGTCAACAGTAGCCTAAAGAGGCGTGCTTTACGAGTAATTGTTTGGTGC
>ENA-OWPP01000098-OWPP01000098.1-human-gut-metagenome-genome-assembly--contig:-NODE-98-length-105010-cov-7.353123_pt1 | contig 105010 bp, 115 predicted proteins | sample MGYA00248265_ERZ651848 | MGnify/ENA primary metagenome ERZ651848 (study PRJEB26924, sample SAMEA4378233) | human gut metagenome | biome: human gut; feature: human-associated habitat; material: faeces...
GGTGCTGACCGGCAACGTCGACTTCGCCTGCCGGTACATAGCCGGGCGCTTTGACGGCGTGCGCGTTTCCAAGCCGCAGGGCACCTATATGCTCTTCCTCGACTGCACCGACTGGTGCAGCCGCCGCGGCAAGACCCTGGACGAGCTTATCCAGGCCGGCTGGGACGTCGGCGTGGCGTGGCAGGACGGGAGAGCCTTCTTCGGTCTGTGCCACATACGCATGAACCTGGCTCTGCCGCTCAGCCGTGTGCAGGAGGCCTTTGAACGCCTGGACAAATACGTATTCAGCGCATGAACAAGCAAACCGCCGGGACTTACGGTTTGCTTGTTCTAGGTGAATTATTTGGTATACTTATGAAATACATCCAGCATCTCTTTAACAACCTGACAAGGGCCATCAGTCATATCGAGCTCTGTATCTATTGCCGTAGCATTAGTCCATTGAGATTCAACGCCTTCTCTAAGCAGCAAATGCGTTCCACTATTATATAGTTCGCAGAAACACCATCCGAGCTCTTGTTCCTCAAATATTGCCATCATCGTGTCGTAATAAGATGTTACCACATCAATTTCCCAATCAGCATTTACAAAGATGCCGAATTCTCCAATCATAAAACCTACGCCATGTTGTTGGGCAATTCTCTGATAAGGTTGAATAGCTTTATTATAAATCTCCTCGCCGGTTATCACTGTGTTAGCCGTATTGCTATAACTGTTATCCTCGTGAATCACAATAGGCAATGGGTCGGGATCAGTTTCTTCGTCACTGCTAAAGCTTATTGAGGTTTGATTACCTGCATCTTTCACGACTACCGTATCAATATGCGCATCTTCTTCACGCACCCAGATTCGTACTTCGCTTATTCCTTCCGGCAGTGAACAGGTCAGCATATCCTCACCGTACCAACATTCACCATTTTCTTCCCAATTAGGTTTTGGCATACTAAAACTCTTCACCAGTTTACCGTCTGCCAAAACCTCTACGATAGCATTTGAACCGGATTTTCCTACATGGATTGCCAACTCTGCTCCGTCGATTTTTCCCTGTAGAATCAATGGCGCTTCTCGAGTAGCAATTTTCCATGCAGGTAAAACTGGCATAGGCCAACATGGGTCAAAATAATCACCTGTTCCTGCACCAGTGTCTCCGGTACTAATATTCACCGGATAGTAAGGATGGCAGCCTACAGCAAGGCCTAACGAAGCTGTAACCTCCATCCACGCGGTATCTGGATTGCCCGGGAAGGAATAGAGTAATACTCGATCAGCATCTACCGAGCGAAGTGAAGATACCATCTTGCTCAGCTTCTCCGCCTGATAGTCAAAATTCTCGCCATCCGGCTGAATCTCATTGCTCAAGTCAAAAGTAAGATAGCGGCTGGGGATGCCGGCATAGCGTTTTGCCAACATCATCCAATAATCATTTATTATCGCCCATTCAGCATCATTTTCCGGCATCATGCTATCCGGCATATTATTAGGATCATCGATTTTGCAATTTCCATCTTCGTCCAGATAGAAACTCATAGAAATTTGGATATGCACTCCATGTTCTATTCCCCAAGCAATAAGCTGATCCAACTCTTTCAACTCATTCTCGTTGACCAGTCTCCCATCTTTGGGATAGTCGGGGAAACGGAGCGTATCAAATCCGTAGAATAGACGGAGAAAGTTGAACCCGTTTTCCGCCAAAAAAGTCACATCAGACTCTCTAAAATGACGATATATATGTCGCCCGTCTTTGCAACTGCTTAGACCAGCGCCCTTCCATGTGGATGGGAGTTGAGTATGCGTTACTTCGGGCAAGTCTGAATCTGCCGACAAGAGTTCGTTGGTAATAATTGATTGATCGTAAGTGCCTACTTCCGATAATGGCACATAGACCGGAGTCTCCGCAGTGATTTTGGCATTGGACTCCACCAATCGAGTTACTGCTCGAACAGCTTCTTCAAAGCTCACATCTTTCCCAAAGCCATAAGTCATATCCTCTTGAGGTTCTAACGGCAGCAGACCGGAAATCAATGAAGGGGTCTTTTCAAAATACCATGCGGAATGATCTAAAATACTAAAATCTTGATTCCCATCATTGGCAGTATATGTTTCCTGCCAGTTGGGAAACAAATCATAATCCATAGTTCTCCCTGCCCACCAATCTCCTACGGCTAGACTCTCATCCCATTCATCCAACTGGCTTTCATCCCGATCAATACCCATTACCATAGATGCCTCAAACATGGCCAATAGGACATCATCTCGCTGCATGGGTTCGTTAGAGCTGAGAGCCGCTTCAGCCAGCTCCTTCCATGCAGACACAAATTCCTCTCCACGCATGGACACAACATGTGTTAAAAGTTCACAGAATTGTTTGTAAGTAACCGTTGCGTCCATGTTGGCAAGGTTGTCTTCTGTAACAATACCATATGCAATAGCTCGTTCTAACTCTGCATCGATGTCTGGGCGATTATTTGATTTATTGGTTCCACCACAAGCAGCAAGTGACAGAATCAAAACCACTGTTAACAGCAGTGCAAATATACGTTTCATCGCTTTATCACCTCGCAAATCTTGTTTTATTGTTTAACAGAAATCACTTGCACGGCAGAGTAAAAACTATATGCAAATCACTTCGAAATTGCTTTCCAATCAAAGTATTTTCTCATTTTCTATTTTATTAGCTTCAAAAGCGGCGCATCATCCACGCCCGGGCACAGCTCGCGAAGGCGCGAGATGAGCTTGGCCTTGGACTCCTCCGGCTTACGGCCGTAGGCGCTGCGCGTCATTTCCTCGCCGAAAACGCTCTCCGTCAGGGCGTATCTGGCCACGCCCCAGCCGTAGGGCTTGCCGTGCCTGTCGCGCAGGTACTCGAAGTCCGTCACCGTGATGTAGGTCTGCATTTGCAGCCTGGTCAGGCAGGTCTCAAAGCCCTTGTCCACGCCCGAGGCGCGTCTCAATTCACGGGTGAGCAGCGGCCCCTCGCGGGTAAGCGCGTCGATTATCTGCTTGTCGCGGTGGTTTGCCAGCCCGTCCTCGTACCTGGCGTCGAAGTCGTAGCCGTCACGGCGATAGTTGGCCATGTCGGGGTAGTATTCCCGCGAGCAGAAGCCGGCCTTCCCGGCGAACAGCTTGCCATAGGCCACTTTGCCTCGCCGCGCCACCTCCATGCGCCACTCCCACGGGTCGTCCACGTCCCCGGCGAACCAGTACCTGGGCGGCGTCATGTCCTCGACCGAGAACCCCGGCACGCCCGAGTCAAAAAACGGCAGAAGCCCGTACAGTTCCGCCGCCCGCTCAAGACCGGCGGCGTTTTCTATGTTCATAAAATCAACTCCCAAATCAGATGCGCGTCCTCAACCCATCCGCCGGACAAGGTAAGCTCGTCCGTATCCACCAGCTCCGGCCTGTCCGGCAGTTTGCAGCAGCGAGGCAGGCAGGGCGCTTCACCGGTGTTCCTCCGCGCAGTCGGGGCAGGTTATCTCAACAAGCTCCTCTATTACGTGGTGCAGCAGACGCGCCTGAGCGGTGTCGGCGGCCTTGTAGTAGACCTCCTTGCCCTCGCGCCGCGATGTTATCAGCCCGCCGTTTTTAAGCTGCCTGAGGTGGTGCGATACCGCCGGAGAGGACATATCCACCAGGGCGGATATGTTTATCACGCACTCCTCGCAGTGGCACAGCAGCCAGAAGATGCGTATACGGCTGTTGTCATCCATGAGCTTGAATATGTCCGAAACTATCTGAAAAGACTCGGTCTTTGGCATGTGCTCCACGACATGCTCGACATCGCCGCCGTGGTCGTGGGGCAAGGCTGCATAGGACATGGTCATTCCTCCTTATTACATTAAAGCATAGCACAACGCCGGAAAAATTACAAATCAAGTTATAAAAAATTTTGCTCACCCACTTGACATATGCGCGCAATGTGTTATACTTCAATTAACGATTAAGCAATCGTTTAATTATAATAACAAAACGAGCGAGGGAGCTGTAACCATGAAGAAAAGCTATAAGATCGAAGTCGACTGCGCCAACTGTGCCAACAAGATGGAGACCGCCGCGAAGCAGACGCCCGGCGTCAAGGATGCGGTTGTGAACTTCATGACCCTGAAAATGAACGTGGAGTTTGAAGAAGGCGCCGACCACAAGGCGGTCATGCAGCAGGTCTTGAAAAACTGCAAGCGCGTCGAGGACGACTGCGAGATCTATCTGTAAGCAGCTGACATAAAGCATAGCGTTCTTTTAAGAGGGGAGGGACGGCATATGAACCGCAAACAAAAGAAGATGTTATTGCGGATACTGGCGTCCGCCGTGCTTTTGGTGGCGCTGCACTTTGTCCCGGTCACCGGCTGGGCGCGCTTTATTTGCTACATGGTTCCATACCTTGTCATAGGCTATGACATACTTATAAAGGCCGGAAAGGGCATAGCGCACAGGCAGGTCACGGACGAAAACTTCCTGATGGCCGTGGCCACCGTGGGCGCGATCGCGCTGGCGCTTTACGAGCGGAGCGGGGACTACACCGAGGCCATAGCCGTCATGCTGTTCTATCAGGTCGGCGAGTGGTTCCAGAGCTACGCTGTCGGCAAGTCGCGCCGGAATATCTCCGAGCTCATGGACATCCGCCCGGACTACGCCAACGTAGAGTCGGACGGCAAGCTGGAGCACGTCGACCCGGACGAAGTTGAGATAGGCACGATAATAGTGGTTCAGCCCGGAGAGAAGGTGCCCATAGACGGCGTTATCGTCGAAGGGGAGAGCAGCCTCAACACCTCCGCGCTCACCGGCGAGAGCCTGCCGCGCGACGCCAAGGCCGGAGACGAGATAATCAGCGGCTGCATCAATATGACCGGCGTTTTGAAGATACGAACCACCAAGGAGTTCGGCGAGAGCACGGTGAGCAAGATACTCGACCTCGTCGAAAACGCAAGCTCCCGCAAGAGCCGCAGCGAGGCGTTCATCAGCCGCTTCGCCAGGATCTACACCCCCGCCGTGTGCCTCGGCGCGCTGGCCTTGGCCATAATACCGCCGCTGGTTCGGATAGCCTTCCTGGGTCTCGGCGGCGAGTGGGAGACGTGGATCTACCGTGCACTGACCTTCCTCGTGGCCAGCTGCCCCTGCGCGCTGGTGATAAGCATCCCGCTCAGCTTCTTCGCGGGCATAGGCGGTGCGAGCAACGCCGGCGTGCTTGTGAAGGGCTCCAACTACCTTGAGACGCTCAGCCAGACGCGCATCGTGGTGTTTGACAAGACCGGCACGCTCACGAAGGGCGTGTTTGAGGTCAACGGAATACACCACAGCCCGTATTCGGATAAGCAGCTTGTGGAGTACGCGGCTCTAGCCGAGAGCGCCAGCAGCCACCCGATAAGCAAGAGCCTGCAGGCGGCATACGGCGGGGAAATAGACCGCAGCCGTGTTAGCGGCATCCGCGAGATAGGCGGCCAGGGAGTCACCGCCCTTGTCGACGGACACCGCGTCGCCGCCGGAAACGACAAGCTCATGGACGCGGAGAGCGTGAACTATATCGAGTGCCACAGCGTGGGCACCATCATCCACATGGCCATCGACGGCGAATATGCCGGTCACATAGTCATTTCCGACGTGATAAAGCCCGACGCCCGCGAAGCTGTAGCGGCGCTCAAAAAGTGCGGAGTGCGCGAGACGGTCATGCTCACCGGAGACGCCGAAAAGGTGGCCGAAAGCGTCGCGGCCAGTCTGGGCATAGACCGGGTGTACAGCGAGCTGCTTCCCGGCGACAAGGTCGACAAGGTCGAGGAACTGATAAAAAACAAAGGCGATAAGTCCAAGCTGGCCTTTGTCGGCGACGGGATAAACGACGCGCCCGTGCTTTCCCGCGCGGACATAGGCATCGCAATGGGCGCCATGGGCTCCGACGCGGCGATCGAGGCCGCCGACGTAGTGCTCATGGACGACGACCCGATGAAGATATCCAAGGCGATAAAAATCTCGCGCAAATGCCTGCGCATCGTGTACGAAAACATCGTGTTCGCCATAGGCATAAAGCTGGCCTGCCTGCTCCTGGTCGCCATCGGCTCAGCCAATATGTGGCTCGCCATATTTGCCGACGTCGGCGTCATGATCCTCGCCGTGCTAAACGCCATAAGGGCGCTGTTCGTAAAGAAGCTGTGATAGCTTGACACCCCGGCCGCTGTTGTGCTACAGTTGCCGGGGTGATTTTCATGCCTTTTGAGCTCTCTGAATTGAAAAAACACCTGCGTGTGCCAGGCCTTGACGTGAGATACACAGAGGAAACAGGCTCGACAAACGCCGACCTTCTGGAAGACGGGAGCGCTGCGTCCGGCTCTGTGCTCATAGCGGGACGTCAGAGCGCCGGACGGGGGCGTATGCGCCGAGCCTTCGCCTCGCCGGAGGGCGGACTTTATATGAGCGTGCTGTTCAGGGATATTTCAGCCGCAGACGCGCTGCAATTCACTCCTCGCGCGGCCGTCGCCGTTTCGCTCGCAATAGAGCGCTCAAGCGGCAGGCGCGCGTACATCAAGTGGGTGAACGACGTGCTGCTGGACGGCCTGAAGGTCTGCGGCATTCTGGCCGAGGCCGTGAACCGCCGCGGGCTCGACATGGTGCTAGGCATAGGCGTGAACGTTGCGGAGCCGGACGGGGGCTTCCCCGAGGCTCTGCGCGGCGTCGCCGGCGCCGTGTTTGAAGACCCGATCGAGTTTGCCCGGGAAAAGCTGGCCGCCGGCATACTGAACGCGCTCTTTGACGAGAGCCTTGACGTGTATACCGAGTACGTCCGGCGGAGCGCCGTGCTCGGCCGGGACATCACCGTACGCCCCGCCGGCGCAGCTTACGAAGCGCGGGCGCTGGAGATAGATCGGGACTACCGCCTGATTATAGAGCGAGGCGGACAGCGTGAGACGCTGGATTCAGGCGAGGTCAGCATACGGCTTTAAAAGGCCTGGAGCATATTCTGCTCCAGGCCTTTTTAAATAATATCTGTCTCGATTTCGGCGTTTGGCGCCAGTATGCGGACATAACTCACCAATTTATCGACAGCTGAGGATATCAGGTTCCTGTCCATATCGGGAGTGCCGAAAACAGGGTAGAAGACATGGCTGCTGTCCGGCCTGGCGCAGGTGCGGTCATCGGCTCCGGCGATTTCGCTGAAGATTATACCCGCTCCGTCCCTGCCTACGAAGTCGCCGGGATAGGTGTGACGTTCGCGTCCGTGCATACCGGCGAATGGCGTCCTGTCCGTGCCGGAATACAGCTCCACTCCGCCTTCGATTCGGTCGATGTCGTGCGTACCGGAGAGCATACAGGTCGTCAGCTCCAGCAGATAAGGTATCTCGGTCACCGGGTCGCACAGCGGGAACGGCAGGCGCTTTATGATGATGGACTCGAATTGCAGCATGACCGTGTAGGTTTTCTTGAATTTCTTGAAGAACCGCACATATGGGTCGGAGCCGAAGACCGCCTTGCGCTCGTAGTCCGGATAGCTCTCCCTAGCGCGCTCCAGCTCTCCCTGAGCGAAAGCCCTGAATTCATCGACGCGCCACTCCTCGCGGGGAGGATAGCGCACTTCCACCACGCCGAAGGGTATATTGCGCGCGGCAAGCTCCTCGGTCTTTGTGATTTTCAGCATATTCGGCCTCCTTCTCTATAGCTATGCCCGGATTATGATAACTCCCCGCGCATTGCGCTGTCAACCGGGTATATCTAATTTTGTACTCGACGAATGGCTGCGTTTCTGATATGCTACAATAAGATTGATACAGATAACCACGGAGGGAATATGAACGTATTTGACATTATCGGTCCTATGATGATAGGTCCGTCCAGTTCCCACACGGCGGGCGCAGTCCGCCTGGGGCGGGTCGCTTACAAGCTGCTCGGCACGGAGGCGGTGTCGGCGCGCATAGAGCTGACCGGCTCCTTCGCCCAGACCTATCACGGCCACGGCACGGACAAGGCTCTGGTGGCCGGGATAATGGGCATGGACTCCGACGACGAGCGCATACGCCGCTCGCTCGAGCTGGCCGCGGAAGCCGGGATGGAGGTCGCTTTTGTCGAAACCAATATCCCCAACGCGCACCCCAACACGGCGCGGATCACCCTCACCGGCAGGCACGGAGAGAGCGCCGTGGTACAGGGCGCGTCAGTCGGCGGCGGCAGCATACTGATAACCGCCATAAACGGCATGTCGGTGTCCTTCACCGGGCAGTACAACACCATTCTGGTTAGGCATTTGGACAAGCCCGGCGCGATAGCGGCTGTGACCCAGTTCATGGCCGGCTCCGGCATGAACATTGGCAACTTCCGCCTCTCGCGCGAACACCGCGGCGGCGAAGCGCTGATGACCATCGAGGTGGACGGCGACGTGTCGGACGCCGTGATGGACGCGCTCAACGCGCTGGAGCCGGTTCAAAAGGCAGTGCTTATACGCGCAATGTGAGGTGACCTGCGATGTTTGAATACAAAAGCATATCCGAGCTTGTAAACGCCGCAAGCTCTGCGGGGAGGACTATATCCGAAGTGGTGCTGGCCGACCAGGCAGAGCAGCTGTGCATATCGCCCGACACGCTTTTCGAGCGGATGGACGCGCGCCTGTCTGTAATGGAGGACTCCGTCAAGGCGGGCATGAACCCCGCTCTGCGCTCAACTTCCTGCCTGACCGGCGGGGATGCGTCCAGGATGTGGGATCACGCCGCATCGGGCGGAATATGCGGCGGGTTCACCAACCGCGCAATGGCACGCGCGCTCGCGGTGAGCGAGAATAACGCCGCAATGGGCAAGATAGTGGCCGCGCCCACCGCCGGTTCCTGCGGTATCCTGCCCGGCGCCGTAGTGTCCATGCTGGACGAAGGCCGGTGCAGCCGCGAGGCCGCCGTTATGGCGCTGTTCACCGCCGGAGCCTTCGGCATGGTGATAGCCCAAAACGCCTCTATAGCCGGAGCCGAGGGCGGCTGCCAGGCCGAGTGCGGCAGCGCCGCCGCAATGGCTGCGGCGGCGCTTGTAGAGCTAATGGGCGGCACGCCGCAGCAGTGCGCGCACGCCTGCGCCATGGCCATAAAGAACCAGCTCGGGCTGGTCTGCGACCCGGTCGCGGGACTGGTGGAGATACCGTGCATAAAACGCAACGTCTCCGGTGTGGCGATAGCGTTCAGCTCGGCCGAGATGGCGCTCGCCGGCATTGAGAGCAAGATACCCGCGGACGAGTGCATCGGCGCCATGCGCGAGGTCGGATGCTCCATACCCAGCGCGCTGCGCGAGACGGCAAAAGGCGGGCTTGCAGCCACCCCCACGGGAGAGCGGCTTCGCGAGCAGGTGTTCGGCTCCAGGAAATGAACCTTATGCGCCCTCATGGCATACGATGTCCATGAGGGCGCCGCCGCCCTCTAAGCTTATCTGGGAGGCAGAAACTTTGGACAACAACACCACCGAGTGCACCTATAAGCAGGGTGCGCTTCCCGGCTGCTCCGCTCTGGGATTGGCGGTCATGCCGTCTCAGGCTTCCAGCCAGCCGGCGTATGAGAGCGAAGAAGCGCTCTCGCGAGGCACGCTTTTCCCGGGGCTGGATCTGCCCTTTATGAATATCGTGAACAAGATGCCCGCCAAAACGACGCCTCTGCGCGAGCTGATGGCGCTTGACTTCGTATGCAACGAGCTGGCGCTGTACCTGGACACTCACGCCGAGGATACGGAGGCCTTCGCCACGTATCAAAGCATGCTCAAGCTCTACGAGGAAGGGCGCAACACCTACGCCTCTGCCTACGGACCGCTGCAGCGCAGCGACATGGCCTATGCGCCGAGCTTCACGTGGCTCAACGAGCCGTGGCCGTGGGACTACGTCAAGGAGGGCTGAGCCATGTTCATGTATTCCAAGAAGCTGCAATATCCCGTGCGTATCAAGAACCCAAACCCTGCGCTTGCCAAGGTCATTATCAGCCAGTACGGCGGCCCTGACGGCGAGCTTGGCGCAAGCCTGCGCTATCTCTCCCAGCGCTACTCCATGCCGTATCCCGAGCTGAAAGGATTGCTGACCGACATAGGCGTCGAGGAGCTGGGTCACCTGGAGATGATAGGCGCAATCGTACACCAGCTCACGCGAAACATGACCGTGGAGCAGGTAAAGGCCGCCGGGTTCTCCGACTACTTTGTCGACCACACCGCCGGTGTCTACCCGGTCGCTGCCAGCGGAGCGCCGTTCAGCGCCGTCTGCATGGCCGTCAAAGGCGATGTAATAGCCGACCTCACCGAGGACATGGGTGCGGAGCAGAAAGCCCGGGTCACCTATGACAACATTCTCAGGCTGAGCGACGACCCGGACGTGAACGACGTCATACGCTTCCTGCGCGAGCGCGAAATAGTGCACTATCAGCGCTTCGGCGAGGCTCTCCGCCTGGCCAGCGAAAAAATGGATCAGAAGAACATCTACGCCGTCAATCCGGCGTTTGACAGGTAAAACAGGCAGAAAAAAGCTCCCCTCACAGGGGAGCTTTTTTGTATCCTTATTTCGCCAGGACTTTCTTAAGCCTTGCGTAGCGGGGCAGGCCGTTCTCGGTGGGGCGGTCAATCTCGCCCTGGATGAGGGGGAGTGCATAGTCGATGAAGTCCTGGGTCACGCCGGTGCCGTCGGGAGTTATCCACTCGGCGGGAACCTTCTTCTCGTAGTTGGCGACGCTGGTCAGCGGGACGAGCACGTATTCGCACTTGTAGACGGCGCTGTCCTCGGCGCGCTTAAAGGCGACCATCTTGCCGGTCTCGCCGGCGACCGCGCTCTCGACGGCGACCTTGCCGGCCATGAACGCCTCCTCGACGTCGACCGCGCTGGCGCAGTGGGCGCCGCAGCGCTGCAGCAGGCTCAGCTCTATACCGCGAACCTTGGCGCCGGTGCGCTCCTTGATGACGGCGGCGAGCAGGCTGGCCAGTCCGCCGAGTTGGGCGTGACCAAAGCCGTCGGTGGCGCTGGTCTTGGCCTCGGAGACGAAGCTGCCGTCGGCGTAGTGCACGCCCTCGCTCACGGCGACGATGCAATTTCCCTTTTCGCGGTAGACGCGCTCAACGGATTCCACGAACTTCTCCATGTCAAAGTCCGTCTCAGGCAGGTAGATGAGGTCGGGCGCACAGCCGGCGAGACCGGCCAGAGCGGCGCTGGCGGTGAGCCATCCGGCGTGACGACCCATGATCTCGATTATGCAGACCATGCCGGTGTCGTAGACGTGGGCGTCCTTGTATATCTCGGTGCAGCTGGTGGCGATGTATTTCGCAGCGCTGGCAAAACCGGGGCAGTGATCCGTGTTATAGAGGTCGTTGTCGATGGTCTTGGGGACGCCTATCACGCGGCACTCGTAGCCGGACTTGGACATGTAGCGGCTGATCTTATCGCAGGTGTCCATGGAGTCGTTGCCGCCGTTATAGAAGAAGTAGCGCACGTCGTACTTCTTGAATATCTCGAGTATGCGCTTATAATCAGTGTCGTCAACGTCGGGATCGGCCATCTTGTATCGGCAGGAACCCAGCTCGGAGGACGGGGTGTTGGTCAGAAGCTCGAGCTCCTCGGCGTCTTCCACGCCCATGTCATAGAGCTTGTCCTCGAGCACGCCCTTGATGCCGTGAGCCGCGCCAAAGACGCGGGTGATGTTCTCGTTGTCGAGCGCAGTGCGGATTACTCCGTACGCGCTGGCGTTGATAACTGAGGTCGGGCCGCCTGACTGTCCGATGATGCAGGCGCCCTTAAGTGCTTTTTCCATGTTGCTGCCTCCAAAAAATGAAGTTTGTTTGAGAATGTGTTATTGATTATAACACATGATTGAGATATAATAAAGAAGCAATAGCATAAATTTACCGCTAGCGAAGGAGATAATTTTATGGCCTTAGTAACAACAAAAGACATGTTCCGCAAAGCTTATGAGGGCGGTTACGCCATTGGCGCTTTCAACGTCAACAACATGGAGATAGTCCAGGGCATCACCATGGCCGCCAACGAGCTGCGCGCTCCGCTGATCCTCCAGGTATCCAAGGGCGCCCGCGCCTACGCCAGCCACACCTATCTGATGAAGCTGGTCGAGGCCGCCGTCGCTGAGACCGGCCTGCCCATCGCGCTCCACCTTGACCACGGCGACAGCTTTGAGCTCTGCAAGAGCTGCATAGACGGCGGCTTCACTTCCGTCATGATAGATGCCAGCAGCAAGCCCTTTGAGGAGAACATCGCCATCACCAAGCAGGTCGTCGAGTACGCTCACGACCACGGTGTCGTCGTCGAGGCCGAGCTGGGCACCCTCGCCGGCATTGAAGACGAGGTCAAGGTCGAAGAAGGTCACGCCAGCTACACCCGCCCCGAGGAGGTGCAGGAGTTTGTCGAGCGCACCGGCTGCGACAGCCTTGCCATCGCCATCGGCACCAGCCACGGCGCCTACAAGTTCAAGCCCGGCACGAAGCCGCAGCTGCGCTTCGACGTGCTCGAGGCCGTTGAGAAGAACCTGCCGGGCTTCCCGATAGTCCTGCACGGCGCCTCCAGCGTGCCCCAGAACTTCGTCGAGGAGATCAACAAGTACGGCGGCAATATGCCCGGCGCCATCGGCGTTCCCGAGGATCAGCTCCGTCAGGCTGCCAAGAGCGCGGTGTGCAAGATAAACATCGACTCCGACCTGCGTCTCGCCATGACCGCCACCATCCGCAAGTTCTTCGCCGAGCATCCCGACAAGTTCGACCCCAGGGAGTACCTCAAGCCCGCCCGCGAGGCCATCAAGCAGATGGTTGCCCACAAGATAGTCGACGTGCTCGGCTGCGACGGCAAGGCGGAATAAACTTTCGGCATAAAAACCCCAGCGCCTTTGGCGCCAAGACGTTAGGAGGGGTGCAATGAATTTCACTGAATTACTCGAAAAGCTTGCCGGCGGCTCCACCGCCGCCGGCGGGCGCCTTGCCGCGGGCAACATCGGTGCGGGGATCATCCTCGTTGCCCGGCTTGCCGTCTGCTGCGTGGCCTTTGCGATTGCGCTGCTGGTAGACGCCATACCCGCTGTGTGGGTCACGGTCATACTCGTGCTCTGCGCGCTCATAGCCGGATATGACGTCATAGCTGCCGCTGTGCTCGGCATAATGCGCGGAGACTACCTCAACAGCGGCGCGCTGGTCATAATAGCCGCCCTGCTGGCGTTTATTTTCGGCGCTGAGATAGAGGGCTGCGCGCTCATTCTGCTCTATCAGATAACCGGCATCTTCATAGACTACGCCGTGGAGCGCACGCGCCGCACCGTGCTGGACACCATCTACTGCGACACCGCATACGCCAGCCGCGTGGGCGAGGACGGCAAAGAATCCACCGTCTCGGCGGACTCGCTGCAGCCCGGAGACATAATCGTCATACGCCCCGGCGAAACGGTTCCCTGCGACTGCATCGTCCTCGACGGCAGTTCAAAGCTCGACCTGGCGCCGCTGGGAGACGACTCCGGCTATGTCAACGTCAAGGAGGGCGACGAGCTGTTCTCCGGCTGCATAAACGCCTCCGGCGAGCTGAGATGCGAGGTCTCCTCCGTACAGAGCGAGTCGACCGCCGCCAGGCTCTACGCCGAAATCAACGCAGCCCCCGGCAGGGGAGAGGTCGTGCCTGAGGCTCTGCAGAGCCTGCGCAAGTATTTCCCGCCCGTCATAACGGCCATCGCCGTGCTCATCGCCGCGCTGCTGCCTATTTTCCTGGACATCTCGGTCTCCGAGGCTGTCAGGCGCGCGTCGATGTTCCTGGTAATAGCCTCGCCGGTCTCGATGTTTGCGGCGATACCCGTCATACGCCTGTGCGCATGCTGCGGCGCCGCCCGCGCAGGCGCCGTGTTTGACAGCTGCGCCGCCATGGACGGCGTCGCATCGGCCAGCACCGCGGCCTTCAACGAGACCGGCACGCTCACCGAGGGCAAGCCGCGCGTGGTATCCGTCAGCGCCGGGCGCATGGGCAAGGACGTGCTGCTGAAGATAGCCGCTCACGCCCTGTCCTACTCAAACTCTCCGCAGTCGCGCTCCATCATCGAGGCCTACGGCGGCACCATATACATAGACCTGATCGAGAATTTCAACGAGGCGCCCGGCTACGGCGTCGAAGTGCGCGTAGACGGCATACCCATCCGCGTGGGCACGCGCGAGCTGATGCGCATCGGCCATGTTGAGATTCCGGACAGCGACCTCTATGTGGACGACGGCGCAACCTGCGTCTATGTCGCCATAACCGACGAGTACGCCGGCTGCATCGTGCTCAGCGACCCCGTCCGTGAAGACGCCGCCGCCGGGATCGACGACCTGCGACACAGCGGCGTTGAGAACATCGTGATGTTCAGCTCCGATTCCCGCGACCGCACGGCCAAGCTGGCCAGCAGCATGGGCATAACCGAGTACTACTCCGAGTGCTCCCGCGACAAGCTGCGCGGCTCGCTCTCCACGCTCAAGCAGGGCTGCGCCCCCGGGCGCACGCTCATGTACGTGGGCAGGGGAGAGGACTTCGGCGGCTCGCACACCGCCGCCGACGTGGATGTAGCCATGTCCGGCGCCGATACGCTGAGCCTGCGCAGGAGCTGCGACGTGACCATTCTCGGCGGCAAGGTCGGCAAGATAGCCGTCGCCGTAGGCGTGGCTCGCTATGCGCGTATGCTCTCTTACGCCACTGCCGGCGGAGCCGCGCTGATAAAAGTCATACTGCTCATTCTCGCGGCCTTCGGCATAAGCACGCTTTGGTTCTCGATCTTCATCGACGCCATCGCCGCCGTCGCCGCCTCGCTGGTGTCCATCCTGGCCTTCAGCGGCGAGCTGTACAAGTAATAATACCCCATATTGAAACGCTAAACGAGCCGGGTCTGTCCCGGCTCGTTTTTTTGCAACCTGCGTTAACACATTTGGTGCGCTCAGGTTGGTTGAACTCGCCGCAATATCGTGTAGAATTAGGCGTGAAAGGTGTGAATTGTATGAACAATCAGAGCAATCTTGCGCGCAACCTCACATCCCTGCGCAATCTAAAACGGCTGACGCTCGAGCGCGTGGCCGAGGCCGTAGGCGTGACGAGGCAGGCGGTGGCGAAATGGGAGAGCGGCGAGAGCGCGCCGGATATTCTGCACTGCGACGCCCTGGCCGAGCTGTACGGCGTGAGCCTCGACGATTTGATCCACTTCGACCAGGGCAGGGAGGGCATAACGCCGCCGCCCAAGGGCAAGCACGTGTTCGGCACCGTCCAGGTAGGAGAGCGCGGTCAGATAGTCATTCCCAAGAAGGCGCGCGACCTGTTCGGCATCAAGCAGGGGGACACGCTTATTGTCCTGGGCGACACCAATCCGGGGAGCCAGGGAATAGCGCTCATGCAGAGCGAGATGTTTCTCAACATGGCTCAGCTTCTGGAGGCCGCATACAGAAAGGACAGAGAAGATGAATGTTCTGACCGTTGAAGGGCTGACGAAGCGCTACGCCGGCTTCGCGCTCGAGGACGTCTCCTTCACCCTCGGCGAGGGGCGCATAATGGGGCTGATAGGCCGCAACGGAGCCGGTAAAACCACCACGCTGAAGTCCATCCTCGGCATGATAAAACCGCAGGGAGGGAGAATAACCGTCCTCGGACACGAGCTGCCCGGAGGCGAGGCGGCGTGTAAACAGGAAATGGGCGTCGTACTGGGCGGAATTGACTTCTACATGCAAAAGCGCCTCTCCGACATAACCTCTGCCACCAGGCGCTTTTACCCTGCCTGGGATGCCGGGGCGTACTCCCGGCATATGGCGCGCTTCGGCCTGGACGAGCACAAGCGCGTGAACGAGCTCTCCGCCGGTATGAGGGTGAAATACCTTATCGCTCTTGCGCTCTCCCACGGAGCCGGACTGCTCATCCTTGACGAGCCGACCAGCGGTCTTGACCCGGTGTCGCGCGACGAGCTGCTCGAGCTGCTCCGGCACCTGGCCGACAGCCGCGGCATCAGCGTCCTTTTTTCCACGCACATCACGTCCGACCTCGACAAATGCGCGGACGATATAACCTACATAAAGGATGGCCGGGTGCTGGCCAGCGGCGACAAAGCCACATTCGCGCGTCATTTCCGGCACCTCAGGCAGCCGGGCGAAACCGGCGAGCTGTCCCTCGAGGATATAATGCTGCGCACCGAGAGGAGGACGTATGATGATTTCTAAGCTGCTGTACAAGGAGCTCAGGCTGGCGGCTCACCCCACCATGTACATATTCACGCTGCTAGGCGCCCTGGTGCTTGTCCCTGCCTATCCCTACGGCCTGGTGTTCATGTTCGGCTCCCTCGCGCCGTCCATCACATTCATGTACTGCCGCGAGACCCGGGACATGTACTACACGCTGCTTCTGCCCTTGCCAAAGCGCGCCGTAGTCGCTGGGAAATGCGCGCTGACTGTGTCCATGCAGCTGGCCATGCTCGCCGTGGCGGCTATCTTTGCACTGCTCCGAACGGTTATCGGCGCGGATTCCAACCCTGTGGGCATCGAGCCGAACGTCGCGTACTTCGGCTTCGGACTTATGATCCTCGCCGTGTTCGACTTTGTCTTCCTGACTCAGTTCTACAAGACCGCCTACAAGGTCGGCAGAGCCTTCGCCCTGGCGATGGTTCCTGAGATAATCCTGATCCTGGCGATGGAGACGGCCTCGCACATACCGGCGCTATCCTGGATAGACGGCACGTCTGCCCCGGAGCTTGTGATGCAGCTCCCCATACTTGCAGCCGGGGTGATAATTTATGCCGCCGGTCTGCTCGCCGCCTATCGAATTTCGGCGCGCCGCTTTGAATCGGTCGATGTATAAAGAAAAGAGCCTGCATATTGCAGGCTCTTTCACATTGTTTACCGCCCCATGAGGAACAGGTTGGTATCGGTCGCGAAGGTCGACACGCTGTACGCGACAAGCACGTTGTCGAAGTCGTGCTCGGCGATGTACTCGGACACGCTCATGCGGTAGTAGCGCAGGTCGACGACGTGTATCTCGGAGAAGTCGTCCAGCAGGAAGGGGATGAGGCTGTCCGTGTAGGAGTCGCGGATTATCAGCAGGGAGGGACCCTCGTTGCCGGTTACGATCTCGTGCAGCGGGCAGTTGCCGCCCATGAACATGGAGTACTTGTCCTTCTTCCCGAGGTAGCTCTCATCGTAGAGCTGGCCTTCCTCGGGGCTGCCGGTGGGATAGCTGGTTATCTTCAAACCCTCCGGCTCGTTCACAAAGACCTCCATGCTGTCGGGCTTTACCCAGCTGAAGCCGCTCGACGACCAGGTCGTGCCGTAGAAGCTGTCGGAGACGGTGTGGCGGTCGGTGTAGCTGTCCAGCGCGGGGACGTCTATGCCCATCGCCTTGCCCAGCGCGGTGAAGCCGTAATAGGCGCCCAGGCTGGTCCAGTGGTGGTCGGTGCGGTAGTAGATGTACTCGTCCGCGTACTCGCGCAGGGGAGCGAGCATGTCCACGTTGTTGGCGTTGGACAGGCCGTAGCAGTACTCTATCAGCTCCGCCTGGCTGTCGTTCGGCGTGAGATTCGGCAGGCGGTCAGACCAGATCTCGCTCTTTTCAGGTATAAGGGCAAAGTAAACGTTCGCGTCCGTGTTCTGAACCAGCTGGTTCACGTAGCTCATGTTCGTATCCAGGGTGCTCTTATCAGGGGCGTCAAACCCCTCTATGAGCGTCTGTTCCTTGCCGTAGGAGACGTCGTTGTTCTCTTTCTTGCCCAGCGCAAGCTCGCTGGCGGCCTTTAGAGTTATCCACTCGTCGCGGAAGATGAACTGGTCAGAGGTGTAGTCTTCAAATTCCGTTGTAAATTCCTTGTTGAAAAGCCGCTCAAACGTAAAGCGGGGCATCGTCTGCAAAACGCGGTTTTCCTGCTCGGAGAAAGTCCTCTGGGGTGTCAGCATATTGGCCACGAAAAAGCCGCCGATAAACAGAAGGAATATGAGGACTTCCGCCCACATTGCTTTTTTGCTCATGCGCAGTCCTCCTTAGAAATTGAAGTACAGGAACGGGTTGTACGAGGCGTCCACGAGGTATGCGGTGGACAGGATCAGCGCCAGAAGTATAAGCGCGGGCGCTGCAATACGCACAAAACCGTTCGGCAGTTTATGCCAGAGCTTCTTGCCCAGCGGAGTGCAGGCAATGACGGCGATGACGATAGTGACGCCGTACGTCATCAGGTAGTACAGATCCTCGCTCCTGATAAAGCCGTTTGCACCGAAGCCGAGCATCGCGCTGGTGTACTGTCCGGCCAGGCCTATGTCATTGAGCTGGAACAGCGGCCAGACCAGCATGACCACAAGCAGTGTGTAGACGTGGCTCCACACCTTGGATCTCTCCAGATATTTCAGGAGGAAGGTCTTTTCAAGCAGCAGCCAGAACGCGTAGTACAGACCCCAGATGAGGAAGGTCCAGTTGGCGCCGTGCCAGATGCCGGTCAGCGCCCAGACGACGGTGATGTTGAATATCTGCCTGGCCTTGCCGCACCTGTTGCCGCCCAGGGGGATGTAGACATAGTCCCTGAACCAGGTGCCGAGCGACATGTGCCAGCGCCGCCAGAACTCGGTTATGCTCTTGGAAATGTATGGGTAGTTGAAGTTCTCCAGGAACTCAAAGCCTATCATGCGGCCCAGACCGATGGCCATGTCCGAATAGCCCGCAAAGTCAAAGTAGATTTGCAGAGAGAAGGCCAGGGCGCCAATCCAGCTGCCCACAAAGGTGAGCTCTCCGCAGCTGGCGGCGTAGACGTCCCACAGTGCGCCGATGTTGTTGGCTATCAGCACCTTCTTGCCGACGCCTATCATAAAGCGCTCCACGCCGGACGCGAACTGGTTCACGCTGCTCGCTCGGAATCCCAGCTGATCCGCAACGTCCTTATAGCGGACTATAGGTCCGGCGATGAGCTGCGGGAACAGCGCAACGAAGGTACCAAAGCTTATATAGTTCTTCTGCACGTCCGCATCGCCGCGGTAGACGTCGATGGGATAGCTCATCGTCTGGAAGGTATAGAACGAGATGCCGATGGGCAGTGTGACATTCAGCTCCGGCAGGTTGATGAACGGTATGAGGTTCAGGGTATCTGCAAAGAGGTTGTAGTACTTGAAGAACCCAAGCAGAGCCAGGTTGAGCACTACGTTGACGACAAGCACGATTTTGGCCTTTTTGTCATCTACGCCGCGCCATTTACCTATAAGTATGCCGTTGATATAGTTGATGGTTATAGAAACCAGCATCAGCAGGATATACACAGGCTCGCCCCAGCCGTAGAATATCATGTTGACAACAAACAGTATGGGGTTGCGCCACTTTACCGGCGAGATGTAGTACAAAAACAGTACCACCGGTAAGTATATGAACATAAACAGTATGCTGGAAAATACCATAGGCGGTTTCCTCCGGGTGAGTTATTTTTAAGGGTCAGGCGAACAGAGCGTAAAAGTCCGCCGCTATGTCCTCGGCGTTCGCATGGCAGACAAGCATGACATAGTTGCCGCTGACACATATCTGAGCGTTGTTCCACTGCTCAATGGTCGCCGGATACCAGGCTCCGCCGTCGGCCTGAGCCTGCTTGCGAGCCTCGAATATAGTACGTACCGTATCTACATCGGAGGCGTTCTCGCACTCTATAAGCACGATTTCGTTGGCCGAGGCCGTTATCATGGCCATCTGTGCGACCAGCTGCTTGGCGGCTATCGCGCTGAGACCCGGATAGAAGTTGTCCAGCAACGTAGCGTCGACTTCCGTCATGCCGGCAAATTCATAAGTCGAAGTAAGCGTATTGAAGAACTCAGTCAGATCAACACTGTCAGGCTCTCCGCTCGGCGTGGGAGACGGCTCATCGCTCGGGTCGGAGGTCGGCTCAGGGCTGACGCTTGGCGTCACCGGCACAGTCGGGGTCGGGGTAGGCGGCGCCGGTGTCGGGGACGGAGTCGGCGTCGGCGTAGGAGTCGGGGTCGGCGTAGGGGAGGGGGAAGGGCTGGCCGACGGGGTCGGGGCATAAGTAGAAGACACGTCGCCGATCGGCTCGCCTGTATTCTTGCCTTCGTCCTGTTGATTGCCGCAGGCAGTCAGCGCCATGAGCATTACAAGCGCCAACGCCAACGCGGTGATTCTCAGGTGCGTTTTCATTACGTTTTCTCCTTGCTCTTTTATTATGCACTGCCGCGTCTCGCCGGAAACCGAGACACGGTTTTATATTGACGATGTAAAATTGAATTTGTTGCGAAAAAACAGAAAACTTTTATGATTTCTCAGAATCATTTTCACCGGTACGCGCCCCGCCATCCGGCTTGAACTTTGCGAGAGGGTTTGCGTCTGCGGCAATGTGCAGTTCCGAGTTGTCCACGTGCGTGTATATCTGCGTGGTATTCAAATTTGAATGTCCGAGAACCTCCTGGACCGTGCGAACATCTACGCCGTTTTGTATCATCAGCGTTGCGGCGGTGTGGCGCAGCTTGTGAGAGGAATACTGGCTGGCATCCAGCCCGGCGCGGGTCAGCGTTTTTTTGACCATTGCGTGTACGCTGGAGCGGCTCATGCGCTCGCGCCTGGTGGAGACGAAAAACGCCTTGCACCCCGGCGCGGCCATAAGCTTCCTGACCGACCTGTACGCGTTCACCGCGTCTATACATGCGTCGTTCATATAGACGATGCGCTCTTTTCCGCCCTTGCCGAAGACACGTATGTTGTCGTCTCTCACGTCGTTTTCATCCAGGCCGATAAGTTCAGATATTCGCAGTCCACAGTTCAAAAACAGGCATATTATGCAGTAATCTCGTTCCTTGTTTATGCCTTCTATTGAGGACAGCAGCCGCTGCGACTCCTCCAGCGTCAGATAGCGGGGGAGAGTTTTGTTGATTTTGGGGGAGTCCAGGTCGGCCACCGGGTCGTGGTCGAGCTGCTTGGTCTTGACGGTCAGATACTTGTAAAAGCTCCTGAGCGTCGAAATCTTCCTCGCGCGGCTGGCGGCGTTGAGGCCGTACTCCGGCGAACGGCTCTGTTCGTTTTTGACCTTGTCGCGCGAGAGAAACGCCAGATAGTCGTACACCTCGCTCATAGTTACGGAGCCGACAAAGTCCAGGTCAACGTCGGATATGGAGACCTCGTCAAGCTCGGTCGAGCGAGGCACCAGCCCGCGCTCGATTTTCAGATACCGGAAAAAATTGCGCAGGTCGAGATAATACTCATCGACCGTCGCGCGGGAGTGTCCCTTGATAGTCTCGTGATAAATCAAAAAATCGCGCAGCACCTTGGGAGCTTCGCTGCGATAATCCAAAACGTTCACCTCCAGACGAATCCAACTTATTTTATAGTAAGCAGGGGAAAAAGGCAAGATGCAAATACACAGATAATTGAACAAAATAAAAATTTTGTTCAATGTAGGGGAGGCTGAAAGCCCGATTTGGGGGCAATCGGGCTTTCAGGGCTGGCTATCATATCAGTCGAGGTATCTCAGGCCGTCTATGCCGCTTATCCCAAGTCCGGGCGCGTCGCTCAGCTCAATGTACTTGCCGTTGAAGCTTGCGCCGCCGGCTACCGGGTCTGAAGCGCACAGCGCAGGTCCGTCCAAGTCTATGCGCGTTATCGCGCCCTTGGCGCACGCCAGGTGCGCCGCCGCAGTCACGCTGACTTTGGCCTCGAGCATGCAGCCGATCATGCACTCGACGCCGTACACTTCGGCGGCGGACACTATCCTCATCGCGTTCGACAATCCTCCGCACTTCATCAGCTTGATATTCACATAGTCGGCCGCGTGCAGCTGCATTATCTTCAGCGCGTCCGCCGGTGAAAACATGCTCTCGTCAGCCATGACGGGCACCGGTGAATTAGCCGTAACAAACTGCAATCCGTCCAAATCTTTTGCCTTGACCGGCTGCTCGACCAGCTCAATATTCAGACCTTCGGCCTGCATGTTTTCCAGCAGGCGCACGGCCTGGCGCGGAGTCCACGCCTGGTTGGCGTCAATCCTTATCGTGGCGTCCGGAGCCGCAGCGCGGACGGCCTTGAGTCGCGCCAGATCGAGCGCAGGATTCTCTCCTACCTTGATTTTCAGCGTCTCATATCCGCGCGCGAGCGCGTCGGCTGTGTCCTTAGCCATGACCTCTGGGGCGTTCACGCTTATCGTTATATCAGTTACCAGTGTGTTCCTGTTGCCGCCAAGCAATTTGTATAAAGGTATGCCGCAATTCTGGGAATACAAGTCCCAAACAGCGATTTCTGCGGCAGCCTTCGCGCTGCTGTTGCCGACTATACTGCGGTCTATGGCCGCGAGCGCGTCCTCAAGTCCGGCCACGTCTCTGCCAGCTAACGCCGGCGCGATATGACCTCGCAGCGCGGCTTCGATGGAGCCTAGGGTTTCGCCTGTGACGGCGGCGGTGGGCGGAGCCTCTCCCCTTCCTATGCGCCCGTCCGAGGTGTGGATTTCCACCACTATATCCTCGACATGGCTGACCTCTCTCAGCGCCGTCCTGAACGGCACGCGCAGGGGCGCCGAAAGCACTCCCAATCTTACTTGAGTGATCCTCATTTTTGCCTCCGGTTCAACTGTGGTGCTTGCTGCACTGTGAGTAGCTCTCAGAGAGCGGCTTTGCCACAGAGTCATAGTTCTTGTTGCACAACGTGGTGAACAGCATGTCCACCACAAGCAGCGCGGCGATCCTGCTGCTCATGGCTCCGCTGCGGAACTCCAGCTCCGGGGACGAAGTCGGGAGCACAAAATCGGCCAGTTCCGCAAGCGGATTGGCTCCGTACTTTGTCACTGCGACGATGCACGTCCGGCGCTCTTTTGCCGCAGCGGCCAGCTCCAGGATATCCGACGTATTGCCGGAGTTTGAAAAGAATATAGCCACATCTCCGGGCTTCATGGACGTGATATAGGTGAGCTGTACATGCAAATCCGCGCAGAAAAGCACGTTCATGTCTATTCGCAGCAGCTTCTGGTACAAGTCCTGAGCTACCAGTCCGGACGCTCCCACGCCGAACAGGCGCACGCTCTCAGCCGAAAAGATACGCGACACGACTTCGTCGAGCACCTCGGTTCTCTGCACCATCGCCGTGCTCCTGATTGCGTCCAGCGCGCCAGCCTCTACACCGCGTATAATGTCGTCGGTTCCCGCGTACACGCGCGTGTCCAGAAAGTCCATGCTGCTGGGAGTTTGGGCGTCCGTTCGGTCTTCCCGGAGCTGTGACACAAGGTTCTTTTTCATATCCTTGAGTCCGGAGTAGCCGAGCGATTTGCAAAAGCGCACCCACACCACCTGGCTCACTCCGCTTTTCTCGGCCAGCAGAGCTATTGGATCGTCGAAAACCGAGCCGAGGTTCTGCAAAAAATAGCGCGCCACCTTTTGCTCAGCAGGACTGAGCCCGTCGTAAACGCTTCGGGTCTTAATCTCGATTTCTGTCATCAAATACCTCCCCTGTCGATGCGCGCTGTCAAAATGGGGATACCTGCGCAAAGTACCCCCAAAACAATTATAGCTTTCTGTTATAGAGCCCATACCCGCGGCCGACGCTTCCTCCTGCAAGGAGACGGCGGCGGAATATTCTCTGCAGCGAAGTGTTCTCCGGAAGCGCAGAGGCATCTCCCGTCCAAGGCACTCCGAAGATTATCCACATGTCCGAGCACTGCGGGTCGTCTATCACATACAGTAGCTCGTAGTCCGCGGCGAAGCGCCGTATACCGGACGCCTCGTCAAGTCCGGAGCACAGAGGGTGCAGCAGCCACGAGTCGCATACGAACGGTACGGACTTTTCCCTGCCGCAGCCGAAGAAGCTGACAGCCCTTGCATACGCCACTTCACAGTCCTCATTCCGCAGCGCTCCGCAAGACGGTATGTGCACATTTATCACGCGCTGTCCCGGCGAGAGCGGCGCATCGGCCTTGAACGATGCAAACTCAAATTGCAGTCTCCCGAGCGCAAAGCACTTCAGCTCGAAGAATCTGTAGAACCACGGCGCCACAAACGAGCCGTATACGCCGTAAATCCTCTTGCACTCGCGCGTCTTCCACAGCAGATCCGCAAAGGAATCCGTGTAGACGTCTTCGCCAATGCCGGCCGACGCGTATCGCTTCTCCGCGCCTTCCAGCATACAGAGGTACGGCAGCATTCTCATTGTGTAGTTACTCTCGCCGCACGCCTCAGCGAAGCCATCCATCCCGGAGAGCACGTCCCTTATGGGCACATCTCCGCCGTGCTCATATCTGTAAGTCACACTCTCGAGCAGAGACGCCGCGTCACGGTTGCACATGGCGGACTCCAGAGCGCGGCCATAGGCTTCGACAGCCTCCGGAGCGTAGTCCCAGCGGGACAGCAGCCGCGCCACATCGTTATAGCTACGTATCACGGCTTCTCTACCTCCGCAGCGGACAAATCCTTGAGCATGACATGCTCGGCGATTCCGGGCTTGGAGGCGTCAGGTATCACGCCGAGCTCCCAATAGCCGAGCGAACGGTAAAACTCCATCGCGTGCAAATTGAAGTCGCTCACAAGCAGGCACGTGCGCAGACATCCGTCTGCGCGCGCCATGCTTTCAAACTCGTTCATTAGGAAGCGGCCGGCGCCACGTCCGCAGTGAGCCGGTGAGCTGCCGATGAGCGCGAGGTAATGATAGAGACCGCAGAAGCCGCGTGGCACAACTCGCATTGCGCCGGCGATGTCCCCCTCCGGGGTAAACGCGCACCACAGCTCTCCCCTCTCGGCGGCTTTGCCGAGAGAACGGCGAAGCCTGTCGTCTTCCGAGAAGTAGCGCTCCCATATGAGGCTGCCGCGGAAGACTTCGATGCACTCGTCAATTCTCTCGGCTCCGCACCTTTTCAGGACAAGCTCAGACATGTCATCCCTTTACGCCGCCGAGAGCTATGCCCTCGACAAACTGTTTCTGCATGAAGCAGTACAGCACAAACGGCACAAGGAAGGACAGCGTAGCCGCAGCCATCTCAGGGCCGTAATTCGTCGAGAAGTAGCTGGTCAGGGAGCTGGTCGCCACAGTCAGGGTGTTCATTTGCTCCTTCGTGGTGGCAATCAGCGGCCAGAGCAGGGCGTTCCAGGCGGAGTTGAAGGTGAATATCGCAAGCGTGATCCTGGCGGGTCTGACCATCGGCAGAACCACGCGAGTGTAAATACGCAACTCACTGCAGCCGTCGATCTGGGCGGCCTCGATAAAGTCATTCGGCACGCTGCGGATGAACTGCCGCATCATGAATATGCCGAACGCACCTACCAGAGGTATGACCAGCGCGATATAGGTGTTGAGCAGGTGCCATCTGCGCATCATGACGTACAGCGATATGAAGACGACCTGGGTGGGAATCATCATAGTGGACAGCACAATGTTGAACAGCCCCTTCTTGCCGGGGATCGGCTTCTTTTCAAAGCCGTACGCCATTGTGCAGCTCACGAGGTCGACGGCGATAACGCTTATTACGACAACTATAAGGCTGTTGATTATCGGGCGCGCAAAGTCGCGGTTCTGGAAAAGGTAGGCGTAGTTTGAAAAATCAAAAAGCTTTATGTCGTCCCACTTGATGTACATGGTGGACGTGTCGGCAAAGGAGACAAGTATCATGTATATAAGCGGCACAACGCAGAAAAGCGCAAACAGCGTGACCATTATTACGCCCACTACAAAGCGCCAGCTGCGGCGTTCATTTTTAATCATGGTCAGTCATCCTTTCCCTCGAAGAAGTGCTGCTGGATCATATGGACTGCCAGGATAACTATGAGGAGCAAAATGGCGACGGCACTGGCGTAACCGATACGGAAATCCTGGAACGCATATGTATAGATTATGTAGGCTATCGTCGTCGTACCGTTGTGCGGTCCGCCGCCGGTAAGCTTGTATACAACGTCAAATGCCTGGAAGGACCAGATTATGCCCAGAGTTATGTTCATGTAGGTGATGGGCTTGAGCTGGGGTACGGTTATCTTCCAGAAGCGCTGGCGAGGAGTCGCGCCGTCAATCAGCGCAGCCTCTCGGATATCCACAGAAATGTTCATTATACCGGCGTAGAAAATAATCGTAAAGTAGCCGACGCTTTTCCACACCGCGACCAAAGACACGCATATAAGAGCCAGCGTGGGTTCGCCCAGCCAGTTTATGGGCGCGATGCCGAATATCCCGAGCACCTCGTTGAGCAGGCCGCCCCTGGAAGAAAGGATGACCTTCCAAACGGTGGCCGCGGCAACATAGGAGGCCAGGGTAGGTATAAAGATTACGCTGCGTATTACACGGCCATATCTGTTGTTCAGATACTCGGCCAGGAAGTTTGCCACAAACAGAGCAAGCAGCGTTTGCAGCGGAACTGTGATGATGACATAAATCACCGTGTTCCACAGAGCTCTGCGAAGCTGTGAATTCGTGAGAACCTTCTCATAGTTCTCCAAGGCAATCCAGTCGGGGGATTGGGCGAGATTGTAGTCCGTGAAGCTGTAATACAGTGTCATGATGATAGGCACTATACAGAATATGAGAATAATAATCATGCCCGGAGTGATGTACGCCACGCCATAGCCGGCCTGACGGCGCATCAACGGGGACATTCTCCTTCTTTTCGTCTTGTTCATTCTTTCATCACCACGCCTTTAATAAGGAGAACCAGTTTAAATAGGAGAAACCGGGCATTGTCGGTTTCCGGCCATGCCCGGTTTCTAAAAACTTACGTCAGGAAACTATCTGCTCGTTGTAGTAGGTCATAGACTCGTCTATAACCTCCTGCGGGGTCAGCTGACCCATGAGCATGCCCTGCACGTTCTGCTGGAAGACATCCGCGAAGGTAGCGCTGCCCTCATAGGAGGGGACGGCGTACATGACGTCGGAGTACTCCTCGTACATGCTCTGGAACGGTTCGGGCTCGGTGTAGGTGGCATCCGTGGTGAGGGAAGGCATGCCGTAAATCTGCTCGTGGTAATCGTCCATTACCTCGGCGCTGGTCATGTACTTGATGAGCTCAGCGGCCAGCTCCTTGTCCTCGCAGTAGGAGGAGATAGCCAGGGAGTCGACAGACATGTTGGTGGCCAGGCCGCCAGGACCCTCGAGGCCGAGCTGGCACTGCCAGTTGATGCCCTCCCCGGTGAAGGTGGAGGCGTTGCCGGTGCCGTTGATGATGATGGCGGCCTCGCCGTTGACGAACTTGCCGTTCGGGTCATCCATGCTGACGATGCTGTCGTCAAAGATGCCGTTCTCCTTGAAGCTGTTGATGTAGGTCAGAGCTTCGAGAGTGGCTTCGCTGTCGAGGTTGAGGTTGCCCTCCTCGTCGAGGACAGTGCCGCCGGCCTGGAAGAAGAAGGGCCAGAAGCCGGCCAGCATGGCGGACACGCCGTTGGTGGCGCCCCAAGAGGAGATGAACGGCCACACGTCAGGATTGGCCTCCTTGAGGGTGAGGCAGACGTCCATGAACTCGTCCCAGGTGCTGGGCAGCTCGGTGATGCCGGCGGCCTCAAGCATGTCCATGTTGTAGAAGATGACGCAGGGGTTGCCCGCCATCATCGGGAAGGTGCAGAGCTGACCCTCGGAGTTGTAGGCGCCCTGATCGAGGTACACGTACTTCTCGAAGTCTTCCTCGGTCAGATACTCGTCTAGGGGAGCGAGCAGGCCGGCGTCAATGAGGTCGTAGGTCTCGGTGACGTAGACAACGTCGGGACCCTCGTCGGAGAGCAGGCCGGTGTAGATGTTGGTGGCGTAATCAGCCCAGGTCTGGATCTCGACGTTGATGACGCAGTTGTGCTCAGCCTCAAAGGCGTCGAACTTCTCGTTCCAGAAATCCGCGTCGCTGATGCCGTCTTCGGCGAACTGGTACACAGGCACCCAGACGCTCAGCTCAACGGGATCGCCGGAAACGTTGGAGCCTCCGGAAGTGGACGGGGCGGGATCTTTACCGCAGCCCGCGAGCAGGCCGACGCACAGCACTGCCACGAGTACGATAGCAAGAACTTTCTTCTTCATGTTTTCCTCCTTATAAATGATACATTTTCTCTTAACAGGCGCCCCTCTGCGCCTTAATTAAGAACATTATAACATTGTGTTCACACAATGTAAAGAAATAAAATTTCCTTTATGCAATAATCACTGTTTTATTCTTTCCGTATTGTGAAAGAAGTCAAAAATCAAAGTTTGCAAGCGGCATAATGCCAGTAAATGCCTTCTCCCGCTTCAGGAAGGGTGCCAGCGCATCAAGGGATCTGGCAGTGTACTCCCAGGCCGCGACGCCTGCGGCGCCAACCGGCATGTACAGCAGATCGTATGGGTTGCGGAGCGCGACCACGGCCATTGGTTTGCCGGTTTCGCCCAGCGCGCGCATAAGCTCAAGCTGACCCGGCTTCAAATGGGCGTTGCAGGTTCCAAGCACTATGCACGAGCACTCGGACGCAGCCGAGACCGCTTTTGCTATCTCCTCGCCGTCCGGATTCTCGGACACGACCAGTGCAGTCCCTCCGATGCGGTCGGCCATATACCTTGCGAACGCCGGGGTCTCCCTCACCCTGCTGGAAACCAGGCTGGCGCGAATCGGCTCGCAGCCGGTAAAGAACGGCCTTTCGCCCAGCGGCGGCATGTCGCAGCCGACCGGAGCAAACGAGCGCTCGAGCATCTCGCGAGCTTCATCGGCCGCGCGCTCGGACACGCATATGGAGCGTCCTCCGCCGGTCAGGCTGCGCTTTGCGGACTCTATGCGTCTGACCGAAGCCTCAAGCTCCCCGAGGCTGAGAGCCTTGCTCTCGACGTCCAGCCGCAGCCTCTCGACCGTATCACGCGCCAGAGCGGACGTGTGCGAAATGCAGACTATGTCCGCGCCGGCCATGATGGAGGCCTCGGCGCCCTGGGCGGTGCCGTAAAACTTAGCAATGGCCTGCATCTCCATGCAGTCGCTGATTATAATTCCGTCGAAGCCGAATTCACCGCGCAGTATGCCGGTGAGTATGCGCCTGGACATCGTGGCGGGTATTCTCTCGGGTTCCAGCGCCGGGAAAAGCACGTGGCTGGTCATTATCGCGGGTATCCCCGCCTTTATGGCGGCTCTAAATGGGTAGAGCTCGCAGCTCTCCAGCTCCTCCCTGCTCTTTTCCACCAGCGGGAGACCCAGATGGGAGTCCACGGCGGTGTCGCCGTGTCCCGGGAAATGCTTGCCGCAGGCCATCACGCCCCCGTCAAGGGTGCCCCGCATGAACTCCAGCGCAAGCGCCGAGGCGCGCTCCGGCTCATCGCCGAAGCTGCGCACGCCTATCACCGGGTTCTGAGGGTTCGAGTTCACGTCCAGCACGGGCGCGAGGTTGAAGTTCACGCCTGCCTCGCGCAGCTCCGCGGCCGTGATAGCTCCGGCTCTGTAGGCCGAATCCCCGCCCGCCGCGGCGAGCGCCATCGCGCCCGGGGTGTTTATCATGTCGTCGGAGAGGCGCGTGACCACACCGCCCTCCTGGTCTATCGCTATCAGCGGTATCGCGCCGGTCTCACGCTCGATAAGCTCCGTGAGCGCTTTGCACAGGCGGGAGAGCTGCTCGCGGCTCTCAATATTGCGCCGGAACAGTATGACGTTGCCCACCTTGTACTCGCGGACGAGCGCGGCAAAATCGTCGTCTATCTCCGTGCCGGGAAAACCGGCCATAATGCGCTGGCCTATGGCATAGTTGATGTCCACTTTCAAGCCTCCCCGAGAGCTCTCGCTATAACGCCGCCGTTTTCATCCAGACGCCGGCGCGCCTCATCGGCGCTCAGGCCGCGCACAAGCATGACTATGGCCGTTTTGACCGAGAAGCCGCAGGACTCGAGCGTGGACTTGGCGACCGCTTCGTCAACGCCCGCCGCCGTGGAGACTATGGAGATGGAGCGGCGCACCAGCTTCTCATTTGTGGGCATGACGTCCACCATGAGGTTTCCGTACACTTTTCCGAGCTTTATCATAGCTCCGGTGGACAGCATGTTTAGCACCATTTTCTCCGCCGTACCGCTTTTCATCCTGGTAGAGCCGGTTATGACCTCGGGGCCGGTCTCAACGCCTATGGAGATATCCGCCGCGGCGTTCATGTCGGAAGCCTTGTTGCAGGTGAGCGCCACGGTCTTCGCGCCTATCTCATGGGCGTAAGCCATAGCGCCGAGCACGTAGGGCGTGCGCCCGCTGGCCGCGATGCCTACGACTATGTCGCGGCTGTTAAGGCGCAGCTTTTGCATGTCCTCTCGCCCCGCGTCGGCGTTGTCCTCCGCGCCCTCCGCGGCCTTGAACATGGCGCGCTCTCCGCCCGCGATGATGCCCTGCACCATTTCGGGGTCGGTGGAGTAGGTGGGCGGACACTCTGCCGCGTCAAGCACGCCCAGGCGTCCGGAGGTGCCGCAGCCGCAGTAAATCAGGCGTCCGCCTGAGCTGAGCGACTCATATATGGCGTCCACGGCCTGAGCCACGCTCTCCAGCTCGCGCTCTACAGCGAATGCGACCTTCTTGTCCTCGTCATTTATGCGGCGAACCATCTCCAAAGTAGAAAGCCGGTCGATGTCCGCCGTGTTGGGATTGCGCTGCTCCGTGGGCAGCTTGTTAAGTTGAATCATCGGAAAATATACCCACTTTCCTCATCTGATTTCCCGCGCAAGCGCCTCATGCACCCGTGCGCGGAAGGAATTCATGTTAGCCTGCGGAGGATGGTCAAAGTACAGCCGGTTGGTCAGCAGCACAATGCCCGCTCCCAGCTCGCGGTCTACCCAGAGGCTGGTGCCCGTGAACCCGGTGTGTCCGCACCCCGTCGGGAACGCTCCGCCGGTGTGGAACACCAGACATCTCCCCTCACAGCCCGGCTGCGGCGTCACCGCGCCGAGGTAGTCCGGGTCATCGGTGTTCAGGTAGAACATACCCAGCTGCGCGACGGCCGAGCGCGTGCCGAACAGCCCCGCGTGTCCGCTCACGCCTTTGAAATAATAGTAGGCGTTGCCGTCGTTCGGCTCGCCGATAACATCCGTGCAATGCGCCCTGAAGCCGTCGAAGCTCATGCCGCGCTCTGCGCACATGCGCTCCTCCACCGCGTTGTCCCTACAGGACGGGACAAGCGGCAGGCTCCTGTCCGGGTTAAAGCAAAGCTCACGTATGCCAAGCGGCTCCATGGCGTGCCTGCGGATAACCTCCTCAAACGCAAGTCCTGTCGCGGCGCAGAGCACTTCGCGCAAAAGCATGTAGCCGATGTCACTGTAGACCATGCCGTCGACGCAGGAGATACCCTCAAGTATTTCAAAAAAAGGACGTCCGTCGGCATAGAACGGATACCACGCAGGCCAGTGCGCCGTGTGCGTAAGCAGCTCACGCAGCGTTACGCTCTCAAGCCGTCCGGCAAGAGCTCCCCTGACATTTCTCAAGACTCCGCCGGCCGGTGTGTCAAGCGTAAAGTCGCCGCGCTTGACTAGCGTGAGTACCGCCGTGGCCGTAAACGTCTTTGTGAGAGACGCCAGGTCGAACCATCGCCCGCCGGAGCCGTCTGTCGCGCCCTCCTCAACTATACCGTTCCGGTCAAAAAGCGTCCACTCGCCATAGGGGAACACCCCGTCGCGCACGCCGCCGGACATGAGAGACGCAACGACACTCACGAAAAAAACCTCTTTTCATTTGCTGTGAAATATTGTATCATAGTTTTCAGTGATTTGAAAACATTATAACATGCCATTTACATTGACGCAATTGTGCAATATACTCAGAATAGCAATTATGTTTTTAAGCAATGCATCAAAGAAAAACTCACAAGGAGCGATAATCATGCCCGAAATATCCGCAATCAAGCCGAAACGGCTGGCCGTGGGTCTGATGTCCGGCACTTCCGTGGACGGAATAGACGCGGCTCTCGTTGAAATCAGCGGCGACGCCTCCAGTCCCGAAGTCAAGCTTGTCGCATTCAAGAACACCCCATACCCCGCCGCAGTGCGTGAAAAAATATTCGCGATCTTCAAACCGGAGAACGCGACTGTAGACAAGCTGGGCTATATGAACTTCCTGCTCGGCGAATACTTCGCCATGGCCGCGCTCGCGGTGATCGAGGCCGCCGGAGTCGCCCCCTCAGACGTGGACTTCATCGCCTCGCACGGCCAGACCATATGGCACGCTCCGGAGTCGGACTGCTCGGACGGGTTTGAAATCAGGTACACCGTACAGATCGGCGAGGGAGCCGTGATAGCCGAGCGCACCGGCATCCCCACCATATCCGACTTCCGCGTCGCCGATATGGCCGCGGGCGGACAGGGCGCCCCGCTGGTACCGTTCACCGAGTACATACTCTACAGGCGCGAGAGTGAGACAATACTGCTCCAGAACATAGGCGGCATCGGCAACATGACAGTCCTCCCCGGCGGAGCCAGGCCGGATGAGCTCTACGCCTTCGACACCGGCCCGGGCAATATGATAATAGACGCCGTGATCTCCGCCGCAACCGGCGGCAAAGAGAGCTTTGACCGCGACGGCGCGGCAGCCGCGCGCGGAAAAGTGTGCGAAGAACTGCTCTTGGAGCTGAAACGCGACGAGTACTACGCCCTTCCCCTGCCCAAGACCACCGGGCGCGAGCACTTCGGCACTCAGTACACCGGCCGCCTCTTTGACTACGCGCGCGGGCACGGCCTTACGGCGGACGACCTCGCCGCCACGGCTACCGAGCTGACGGCCTGGTCCATCGCCGACGCGTATGAGCGCTATGTCATGCCCAAGTACCGCGCATCCGAGCTGATAGTCGGCGGCGGCGGAAGCTACAACCCCACGCTGCTCGCCGCGCTTTCCAGGCGCATGAACGCCCTCGGAGTTAAGGTGCGCACGCAGGAGGAGCTGGGCTTCAGCAGCGACGCAAAGGAGGCCGTGGCCTTCGCCATTATGGGCGACCGCTACATGGCTGGTCTAACAAACACTCTCCCCTCGGTCACGGGAGCCGCTCACGCGGCCATAATGGGCAAGCTGTCCCTGCCCGCTAACGCTCGGTAAGCGGCAGCACCGAGCCGACGTCGAACGCGGTTTCCCCGGTCAGGAACGTCGCGCCGACGCCTCTCCCGGCCAGGAAGTCCATGATAGCCCCAAAGTCCGGGTGAGCGTCCAGCCTGCCGGTGAAGGCGAGCTCGTCCGCCGACAGCTTGAACGACGCGCCGCCGATAAAGCCGTAGTCGAAGCCCTCCAGCTCTATGTACCCCGGCCTTATCTCAAGCACGTTAAGGCCGCACTCCCTGCACGCGCGGGCTATGCCTGGGTCGGAGGTCATCACCGAGCGCTCATCCACGACGCAGGTGCAGCACTTGGCATAGCCCTGAGCTATGTTGACGCTCTCCAGGCCGTCGAGGTTGTCGAGCACCGCCTGCGCCGTTATGTCCAGCCTGTGAAAGAGCTTTCCGCCCGCGATGCAGGCGTTCAGCACGCAGTCGCGTGGATAGCTCTCCCCCGGCTCCGGCGAGGGTATCACCTCGAAGCCGAGCTTGGCGAGCGTTCCGTCCGTGTCGCCGCCGCAGGCGGAGACTATGCTGCGTCCGCCGAGGTGCAGCACTCTCAAATCCGCGTGTCCGGCCAGGCGTGGGTCCACGCTGTGGGCGTCCGGCAGCCACAGCGCCTCCACGCCCAGCGCCCCGAGCGCGCCCGCCAGACGCGCGCGGTACCTCTCCCCTATTACAACTGACCCCACCCTCCCTGCAGGAAGGTGGGGTTTAATTACATACTTGACCATCACAGCGCCGCCTTTATAGCTTCACGGACGTTTTTAACGCGGATCAGCTCCAGCCCGTCCGGCTGCAGCACGTCGCCCTTGACGTGCGCGGGAATGATGCATCGTCGGAAGCCAAGACGCGCGATCTCGCTCAGGCGCAGGTTGAGCTGCTGCACGGAGCGCACCTCTCCGGACAAGCCTACTTCGCCCACGGCGGCGACGTCGGAGCTTATCGGCATGTCCCGGAAGCTGCTGGCCACGGCGAGCAGCGTCGCCAGGTCAGCCGCAGGCTCGTCCAACTGCAATCCGCCGACGACGTTGATGTACGCGTCGCAGCCAGACACGCTCATCCCGCCGCGCTTTTCCAGCACGGCCAGCAACAGCATGGCGCGGTTATACTCGATACCGTTGGAGTTGCGGCGCGCAGAGCCGTATCCGGACTGCGCCACAAGCGCCTGAATCTCGGCCAGGATGGGTCTGGAGCCCTCCATGACGCAGGTCACGCAGGTTCCGGGCGTGTTTATCGGGCGGCCGGAGAGCAGGGTCTCGGACGGGTTCGGCACCTCTTTCAGGCCGGTGTCGGCCATCTCGAACACGCCTATCTCGTTCGTCGAGCCGAAGCGGTTCTTCGCCGCGCGGAGGATGCGGTAGCTCATGCTCTGCTCGCCCTCGAAGTACAGCACGCAGTCGACCATGTGCTCGAGCACTTTGGGGCCGGCTATGTTGCCCTCCTTGTTGATATGTCCCACCACGAAGGCGGTAAAGCCGTCGGACTTTGCCCGGCGCATTATGGCCATGGTGCTCTCGCGCACCTGGCTGACACTGCCCGGCGTGGCGGAGACCTCGGCGTCAAACATGGTCTGAATGGAGTCGATGATAACGACGGTCGGCTTCAAATCCTCGGCCACGGCCAGGATCTCGCTGACCTGCGTCTCCGCCAGCACGTATATATCGCCCTCGGACACGCCGAGGCGCTGCGCGCGCAGCTTGAGCTGCCTGCGGCTCTCCTCGCCGGTGACATACAGCACGCGCTCGCTCCGGCCTATCAGGCCGCAAAGCTGCAGCAGCAGCGTGGACTTGCCCACACCGGGGGCGCCGCCGACCAGCACGACGCTTCCGCGCACGGCTCCGCCGCCCAGGACTCTGTCCAGCTCACCCACACCCGTGGTAAAGCGTATCTCCTCCTCGGCGTCGAGGTCGGAGAGCTTCTCCGGAGCCTGCCTGGCTCTGTGCGCGGCAGCAGTGGCCTTGTTCTCTTTTTTCGGGCGCGTCGGCGCCTCGGTAAGCGTGTTCCACGCCCCGCAGGCCGGGCACTGTCCCGACCAGCGCGCAGTCTCGTTACCGCATTCGGTGCAATAAAAAAGTGTTCTCTGCTTCATACCCTCATCGTTTCCGCCGCAGACCGGTACTGCATGTAGGACGTCAGCAGCAAGGCCGCAAGCTTTGTCTGATATGTGCCGCTCCGGAGCTTTTCCAGCTCGCCGGCGTTGGAAATAAACCCGCACTCCACAAGAATGGCGGGACATTTGACGCTGCGCATGAGAAAGATATCCCGGGAAATGGGCGCCGCGACCCGGCGGCTGTCCGGGCAAAGCGCGGACGTTATCGCCCCGTGAGCAAGCTCCCCCAGCTCCTGACTGCCGTCCGTGGCCGCATAGAGCACCTGCGCGCCGCTCGGGCGCGAGTCCGGGTAGTAGTTCTGATGTATGCTTATCAGCACGCCGTCCGGCACCGAGTTTATCAGCTTGACGCGCGCGTTCTGGTCGGCCTGTTTCATCTTTGAAACCGTGTCGGCCTCCTCGGGGTAGTCTATGTCCTCGCTCTCGCGCGTCATCACCGTCTCCACGCCGAACAGCCCGGCCAGCGCCTCCAGCCGCCTGGCTATGGCCAGGTTGATGGCGCTCTCAACCGAGCCGTCCGCCGCGACCGCTCCCCCGTCCGCGCCGCCGTGTCCGGCGTCGATTATGAGCACCGGCTCGCCGGCGGCGAACACGCTGACGGCCTCCTCCCGCTCCGAAACCGGATACTCCGGCAGCAGGAAGACCACGAATATCAGCATCAGCGCGACGCACAGCGGTATGGCGTCTTTAAACTTGAAAGTAACAAACATGCCCGTCCCTCCTCCCTTGATACTATGCGGGACGGGCAGTTTTAATTATTGAGCCAGGAACTTTTCGAGCCTGTCGAGGCCTTCCTTGATGTTCTCCATGCTCGTGGCGTAAGTCCAGCGCACGAAGTTCTTGATTCCGAAGCCGGAGCAGGGCACCACTGCGACCAGTCCCTGCTTCAGGAACGCCTCGGCAAACACATCGTCGTCGGTGATCTCTACGCCGCCTATCGTGCGCCCGATAAGCTTTTCTATGTTCATCATGATGTAGAAGGCGCCGTCGGGCATTATGCAGCTCACGCCGGGGATGGAGTTCATGCGCTCAACTATGTAGTTGCGGCGCTCCTCAAAGACCTTGCGCATGTCCTCTATCGTCTCCTGCTGGCCGTTGAGCGCTTCGACGGCAGCCCACTGGCTGATTGTAGAGGGGCCGCCGGTGGAGTGGCTGAGGTAATTGCTCATGACCTTGGCGATCTGCTTGTTCGCCGCGGCGTAGCCTATGCGCCAGCCGGTCATGGCATAGCTCTTGGACACGCCGTTTATGATGATGGTGCGCTCCTTGACGTCCTCGCCGAGGCTGGCAAAGCTGGTGAAAGGCTTTCCGTCATACACAAGCTTGTAGTATATCTCGTCCGCGAGCACATAGAGGTCGTGCTTGACGCAGACGTCGGCGATCGCGCGCAGCTCTCCCTCGCTGTATATCATGCCGGTCGGGTTGGAGGGGTTATTGAGCATCAGCGCCTTGGTCTTGGGCGTGATGGCCGCCTCGAGCTGAGCCGGAGTCATCTTGAAGTTTGCATCCTCGGTCGTCTCTACGACGACGGGGACGCCGTGGAGCATACTGACCATCTCGCAGTAGCTCACCCAGTACGGAGCGGGCACGATTACCTCGTCGCCCGGGTCGAGCAGCGCGGCGAGCGCGGCGTAAACGTTGTGCTTTGCGCCGGAGGCCACGACGATCTGCGTATAGTCGTAATCCAGGCCGCAGTCGGCCTTGAGCCTGTCGGCGGCCGCCTGCCTAAGCTGTACGATGCCTGCGGCCGGGGTATACTTGGTCTTGCCCTCGCGTATGGCGGCGATGCCGGCCTCGCTTATGTTTTCGGGGGTCATAAAGTCCGGCTCGCCGGTGCCAAAGCCTATGACGTCCATTCCGTCGGCCTTCATCTGTTTGGCCAGGGCATCTATAGCCAGCGTGGTGGAGGGATTAACTTTCATTGCTGTCTTGGAAAGCTCTTTCATGTTGTCTACCTCTCTCAAACGAGTGTTACATTTTGCCCATACATTATATAGCTGTTTTTTTGTGATTGCAACCGTAAAGCTTCGGTGTGAAGTCAGCTTCACATTTCTGTTGACAACTGCGGCTGACAGTGGTAATATGAAGCTAGCTTCACGTGATGCAAACTTCACATCAAAGGGCGTGGTGAGATGAAAACCAAAGTCAGGGAACTGCGCATGGAGCGCGCTATGACTCAGCAGCAGCTGGCAGACATGGTGGGCGTCTCGTCGCGCACCATAATCTCTATCGAAAAAGGACAGTACAGCCCGTCGCTCATGCTCGCCTACCGCATGGCCAGGGTCTTTGGCGTAAGCGTAGAGGAGCTGTGCTGTCTTGAGGAGAATCTTAAAATGGAGGACGGACAGTGAAAATCTATAAGAAGTGGTATTTTATCATCGGCTGTGCCATCGCACTGGGAAGTCTTTTCGGTTCTGTTTACCTGCTTGTGCGCGGCAGCGCGGGTCTGGGTCTGGCCACACTGATAGAGTTCTTCCTGTTCGGCGCGGCGCTGGTAGCCATCAGTATGTCGTATGAGTCAACGCGCGACATATATAATCAGCCCGACGAGCGCTCACAATTAATACGCATGAAGGCCGGTCATTCAACTCTCTACGCCATAAGCATCGTCATTAACGCAGCAGCGCTTCTTTCCATTCATGTTTTTGAAGACGAGCCGGCAGGCTATATACGCGTGACTCTGTTCGGCGTGTTCGCGCTTATATGGCTCATGTATGCTATAATGCTCATCTGCTATGACAGGAAGACTTGAGGCGGAGATATGAAAAGGATTAAAAGCTTTGCAGCGTTCGTCTGCGGTATCGTCCTTATAGTATTCGGAGCCGCCTTTCTCCTGTGGCGGACATTTGGCATACAGGGCGCTTTGCGCACATTGCTCGGCGTTGAAATCATTATTACCGGCGTCTCGGTACTGCTCTACAGTCTGTCTTATGAAGGCAGCAACAACGACCGCAAACACCCCCCGGACGAGCGCTCAGACGACATACGCATGAGGGCAAAGGCGTGGAGCTTTGATATTGTCACCAGGCTCATGATGATAATGCTGCCAATTCTGAGTTTCTTCCTCGACACGCAAACAGGTGCCATAGTGGCCGTGACGGCATACGGCATACTGGCCGTCGGCATGCTGCTCCAGGCCGCGCTGCTCATCTTCTACGAACGGAATATGTAAAGGGGCAAAATATGAAGCTATATAACAAAAAGGGCTTGTTTTTCGGCCTGCTGTTTATAATAGAGCTTTTCGTAAGTATCCACTATGAGCGCAAGGAGTGAGGCGAGCATATAACCGAACCACCCGGGAAACGTCCGCTGAAGGACGAGCGGGACGAAATGATAGACCGCGACGCAAAAAACTGGTCGCTGGAGCTTGTGATATGCGCCACGCAGGTTTTGACCGTGATCTGCGCGATCAAAGGCAGGTGAGCGGACGGGAGGTATGCGCCTCCCGTCCGCTTTAATTATTGAGATTATGGGAAGTATATTTCCTTGCATACGAAGGATACTGCCCTTACGCTGAGGACATCTTTTGACGGGAAGTGAGTGTTAAAGATGTTTTTAGACAATCTCTCCGCGCGCGTACTGCGCATCATTGACGAAAACGACTATTCATACGAGACCGCCGCCGAGCTTTGCGACATGAGCACGAGACATTTTGGCAATATAGTACGCAGACACACCGTGCCGAGCGTCAACATGCTGGAGAACATATGCCGCGGCCTGGAGATCTCCCCGAACCGGCTGCTTTTGCCCGAGCAGATGTTGAAGTACGAGACCCTGAACGACACGAAGGCCGAGATGGTTCGCGTCGTGCTGTGCGTTGACGGGATGACCTTCTACACAGCATGCCGCGGCTGTGACTGCACGCTGGCCGGCGGCTGCCACGAGCAGTGCCTTGACTGTAGGCACAAGCCCGAGCTGCTCTCAGGCACCTCCATACTGATTACGCCGCGCGAGCGCAAATAATAAACCGCAAATAAATCCTGTCTCCACAGTAAATTCACAATTGCGTGTTATACTCCGGCACGGTGATTTGCTGTGAAGAACATACTCATTGTGGAAGACGAGCCGGATATTCAGGAGCTGCTCGCAGCCTATCTGCGCGAGGCGGGCTATCAGACGGAGCCGGCCGGCGACGGCGTCTCGGCGCTTGCCCTGTTCCAGTCCAAGAGCTTCGACCTCGTCCTGCTGGACGTGATGCTGCCCAAAATAGATGGGTTCGGAGTCTGTGAGCTGATACGCAGGCAGTCTCAGGTACCCATCTTGATGCTCACAGCGCTCGACGGCGAGGAGCAGCAGCTCAGGGGCTTCGGCCTGGACATAGACGACTACGTGACCAAGCCCTTCTCGATGCCCGTCCTGCTTGAAAAGATACGTGTGATTCTCCGCCGCAGCTCCGGCAATGAAGGCGCGCAACGCCTGAAATATCGCGACCTGGAGATCGACCCGGACACTCGCGAGGTCACTCAGGGCGGACGGGCGCTGGAGCTGACGGCGCGCGAATTTGAACTGCTGCGCACGTTCATCGCCTCCCCCGGCCGGGTTTTCACCCGGGAAATGCTGCTTGCAAAGCTCTGGGGCTACGACTTCTACGGCGACGAGCGCGTGGTGGACAGTCACATCAAGAATCTGCGGCACAAGCTCGAGCGCGATTACATCGAGACTGTGAGAGGGGTGGGCTACCGTGTTGCTAAGGAAACTTGCTGAAAACCTCACGGCTCGTGTATTCTTCATCACTCTGCTCATACTGTTGGTAGCCGTCGCCGTCACGTTCGGCCTGGTGTCGTGGGCGACGCCGGTAACATACACCGCGGTAGTAAACGACGATCTTGCGCGCCAGGTCGACGAACTGGTGGAAAAGCTGTCCGAAACGGCCTTGGATGAGAGCGGCGCGCTGCTGGACGAGTTCATACGCACCACCGGCTCGGACGCGGTGCTCATGGACTCCGCCGGGAACGTGGTGGACACCGGCTCAAAGCTGGCGATTTCGCCTTTGTATGAGAACGAATCCACATCGGTGACCGTATCCGACGGCAACGACGGCACGTCAGCCAACGGCGCAAGCTTCTCCTGGGCTTCAGAGGGCAGCGGCGGCAGCGCCGTTACCGTCATGATGTCCGAACAAAGCACCATAGCCACGGAAGTGAAGTTCTCCGGGAGCGACGAGCAGTATTCGCTCTACGTCTCGCCGCGCATACAGGCCGAAAACCTGGCCGTGCGCGCGCTTGCCCAGATGGCGCCGTGGCTGCTGCTGGTGCTGCTTATCTTCTCGCTGCTGTGTGCGCTGGTCTACTCCAGGTACATCACCAGACCCGTAGTCCGTCTCAGCGGAATTGCCGAGCGCATGGCCGAGCTGGACTTCAACTGGGAGTGCGGCGAACGGCGCAAAGACGAAATAGGCGCGCTCGGACGCAGCCTGAACCAGATGTCGCACCGGCTTTCCACCGCGCTCACGGAGCTTGAGAACGCCAACCATGCGCTGCGCGGCGAAATGGAGCAGGAGCGGGAGATGGAGCGGCAGCGCATGGCCTTCTTCTCCGCCGCATCTCACGAGCTGAAAACCCCAGTCACCATACTTGAAGGCCAGCTTGCCGGTATGCTCGACGGCGTCGGCGTCTACCGCGACAGGGACAAGTACCTGCTTCGCTCGTTGCAGGTCACAAGGCGCATGGAAAACCTCATACAGGAGATGCTATCCATCTCGCGCATGGAGTCAGCGACCGCCGTAACATGTGAAACCGTTGATCTCTCCGCCCTCACGGAGCGACGCATCAGCATGGACGGCGCGCTGTTTGAGCAGCGCGGCCAGCGCGTCGTGTCCGAGCTGGAGCCGGATGTTCGCGTCACGGGCGACGCCCGGCTGCTGGACAAGGCCATCGGGAATCTGCTGTCCAACGCGTCTCTCTACTCGCCGGAGGGCGCGGAGCTGCGTGTCCGCTGCGCCGTTATTCAGGGGAGTCCGACACTTGCGGTGGAAAACACCGAGGCGCACATTCAGGAGGATGCGCTGCCGCATCTCTTTGAGGCGTTCTACCGGGCGGAAGGCTCACGCAGCCGCAGCACCGGAGGCAGCGGTCTGGGACTTTACCTGGTGCGCATGATACTCGACCGCCACAACGCAAGCTGCAAGATAGAGAACACCTCAGGCGGCGTCCTCGCCACCGTGACGTTCAACTCGGAAAGCGCCGAGCTTTAATGAAGCTCAACACGCCGTTGCCACAGGCAACGGCGTGTTGCTTGCTGAACGCCGGAGCGGATGTTACAATTGTACCGGAGGTGCGTGAAAAATGGAAACCAAGGATTCAATAAAGCAGCTGCGCCGACAGCTCAACATGTCGCAGAAGGAGTTTGTCGCCGCCCTTTCGGTCACCAGGCAGGCCGTCTCACGCTGGGAGTGCGGCGAGGTCGTACCCAGCACGGACACGCTTAAACTAATATCCGACACATTCGGCGTCCCGGTGGACTACCTTCTGGGCATGGAGACACCCCTGTGCCAGAGCTGCGGAGCAGCGCTCACGCGCGAGCGCGATCGGGGCACGGAGTCCGACGGAAGCCTCTCCGCGGACTACTGCGCGTTTTGCTATCAAAACGGCAGGTTCACGCAGGACTTGACCATTGAAGAAATCATCGAGCATAACTTGGCCGGTTTGGAGTCCTGGAACCGCGAAAACGGCCTTAAGCTCTCCATCGAGGAAGCGCGCGGTCAGCTGCGCGAGTTTCTCCCCACCCTGAAGCGCTGGAGGGAGTAAACCGGTGTAAGCGATGTCTCGTGAGCTGAGCTGAATCTTCACACAAACACCACATTAACTACAAAGGCGCTACACATGGAGCCGGTATTCTTCGTACAGTCCCAATAGAAAGGATACCGACACTATGGACATCAAAACTCAAAAGGTCAGCATGACCTACCTGAACGGCAAGCAGGCGCTGAAAGACCTCAGCTTAGATCTGCGCGCGCCGAGCCTGGTCGGACTGCTCGGTCCCAACGGCGCGGGCAAGTCCACGCTCATGAAGCTGCTGGTGGCCGCGCTTATGCCGACGTCAGGCACGATCAAGGTCGACGGACAGCCGCTGGCAAAATCGGACAAGCACCTAAAGTCCCAGCTGGGGTATCTCCCGCAGGACTTCGGCCTTTTTGACGAGCTGACCGTGGCGCAGTTCCTCGACTACATGGCCGCGCTGAAAGGCATCCGCGAGCCCAAAGAGGTCATCGGTGAGACGATACGCAAGGTCAACCTCGAGGAGAAGGCAAAGTCCAAAATACGCACTCTCTCCGGAGGACAGCGCCAGCGCGTCGGCATAGCGCAGGCGCTGCTGGGCGACCCTCCGTTTCTCATATTTGACGAGCCGACGGTCGGACTTGACCCGGAGGAGCGGATACACTTTCGCAACCTGTTCTCGCAGACGGCGCAGAACAGGCTGGTACTGCTCTCCACGCATATCATTGAGGACGTGCAGTCGGTGTGCGACCGCATCGTGATCATAAACCACGGGAGGATCCTTTTCACGGGCACGCCGGAGAAGCTGATACAGGCTGCGTCCGGGCACGTGGGCACCTTCTACGAGAGCGAATCCGAGCAGGAGAAGGGCTTGCACATCACAGCCCGTGTGAACACCGGCAAGGGCGTGCGCTGCCGCGCCGTAGCGGATGAGCTGCCGTCCTACGTAAAGCCCGAGGAGCCTTCGCTTGAGGACGCGTACCTCTACCTCATATCCCGGGAGGCTGCGCAATGAGGACTCTGAAACTGTTCCCGCTGGAGCTTGGGCGGCTGCTGCGAAGCCGCCTCACCTGGCTGATCGTGCTTCTGAGCGTGGTCTCTCCCGCGCTGGGTCTGGTTCTGTATAAGCCCGCCACGGCCAGCACGATGCTGTCCATGTACCTTGCAAACCCGGCGCTAACCGGCGGCGTGGCCGGAGGCATACTCTTTGGGCTGCTCACGGTGTTCGAGCTGGACAGGGCAAACCGCAGCCGCGTGGACATCCTGATTGACGCCGTCGTCTCGCCGCTCAGCACGGCTCTTGTGCGGCTGTGCTCTCTGGCAGTGACCGCGCTCCTGACGCTTGGAATCACTATGCTCGTCTGGCTGCCGATAAGCCGGGTGCTGATAGGCTCGGTCTTTGACGGACTGGACTACTTCCTGGCCTATTTGCTTTTCATGGGTCTGGCCATGCCGCTGGGCATACTCGCGGCGGCGTCGGCGTACCAGTTCACGCGCCGGACCGACCTCTCCATCGTGCTTTTCGCGGCGCTGGCCGCGCTGAGTTTGACAGTCTGGGCGGAAAACTGGCAGCTCTGCTGGCTCAACCCCTGCGTGTGGGCGCTCTCGGACGACTTCTCCAACTTCCGTATTTTCCGCTCCGTGGCGTGGATGCGCCTCACCTGGCTGACGGCGCTGGCCGGAGTTTGGACGCTCTCCTGGCTCTGCATCCGGCAGTACGGAAAGGGGATTTTCGGCTCGCTTGCGCGCAGTGCAAGACGCATATACCGCCCGGCGATAGCCGCGCTGCTGCTCGTCGGCTCGGTGGCCGCATACGCAGAGCAGCCCATAGTCGACAACAGCAATCCTGACGAGACCGTTATGAGCTTCTACGAGCTGGAATATCTCGACGGAGTGGTCTGCACCTCCCGCGAGGTCGACGTCCGGCCGGACACCTCCGCCGGAACCCTGTCCGGCACGGCCACGTTCCGCTTTGACAACACTTCGGGCAAGGCGCAGGACGCGGCCTTCGGCGTAAAGCCCGGCTATGACATACTCTCCGTGCGTGCAAACGGCGAGGACGTACCGTACACCGTCAGCGACTATCAGGAGTACAACGAGGCTCTGCTGGAGGTGACGCTCCCCGCAGGCGAGGAAATAGATCTGGTAATAGAATACGGCGGCTATCCCCGTGAGAACAGAAACACCGCTACGATCCAGGGCAGCACGGAGATAAGCAGCGAGTACATCTGCCTCGAGAACGCCGCGCTCTCCCCCAGGCTCATGAACGTCATGCCGGACGAGAACATGTACCCCACGACCGTGGAAATCACCGTGCCCGGGCACATGACCGTCGTGCCCTTCAACTCCAGCGAGGCGGAAAAAGTCTCCGAAAACGGCGACGGCACCGCCACCTGGCGCTATGAGTACAACGGCACCGGCGGCATACTCTACGCCGGAGACTATGTCTGCGAGGAAATCGAGGCCGGAGGTATAACGATAGAGTTCTACTACGGCCGCAAGCACCAGTCCGTCATGGAGGCAGCAGGAGCGACCGACGCCGTCAAGGCCGTCGTGGACTACTGCACCGAGCATTACGGTTCGCTGTCCTTCGGCACGGGCGGCACGCTCAAGCTCATACAGAGCCGTGTTTCCGGCGGCGGTTACGCCTCCAACGGCGCGAGCCTGCTGGACGAGGCGGATTTCACAGCCGAAAACCTTGGAAACGACAGCAAGGGCGCCGCGGCGGGCGAGGTCATGATCCACGAGCTGGTGCACCAGTGGTGGGGTCTGGCCAACATGTTTGACACCTCTGACTCGGGCAGTCCGTGGTCTGCCGAGGGTCTGACCGTCTACACCACCTATCGCATAGTCAAAGAGCTTTACGGCGAGGATTACGCCCGCGAGCACTATGTGGAGCAGTGGCAAAGCTCTGTGGACGACTACTATCTTAACTTCTACGTCAGGAATCCGGACTACCTCGCCTCCCTGCCCGAGGCGGAGCAGCTTGAAATCTCCAACAGCCTCGCCTATGTGCGTCAGTACTGCGAGATGCCGCTTAAAATCCTGAAGGCCGAGCAGCTCGTCGGCGGTGAGGACGCCATGGACGAAATACTCAGCTCGCTCTTTAACCGCGAGCTGGATCCCATGTACCCTTACCTGACATACCAGGAATTCCTGGACGCCTGCGATTTGACTGAGGAGGATTTGAACCTTGCGTAAGATATTTTTCTACGAGTGCAAGCGCCTGCTTTGGAACAAGTTTTTCCTCGGGCTGCTGCTGGTATTGCTGTTTTACGGCTGGCAGGTGCTCAGCGGCGCGACCATTCTGGGCGTCTCCCACACCGCGCCGTTCTCGCCCTGGAGCTTCGGCGACTACCTGTGCCGCATGGTGCCGCTGCTGTGGATAGGCGCGCTGTTCTTCCTGACGTTTTTCACTTCGCCCGGAGCAAGGCGTGCGGAGGTGCTGACAGACGCAGCGCCCGTGCCGGCGCGCAAATATGCGCTGACCCGCTGCGCCGCCGCGCTCACCGGCGCGCTCATACTGGCGCTTGCCTGCATGGCTGAGGCCGCGGTGTTCTACGGCCTTTATTTCGGCTGGTACAACTGGTCTGAGCTGCTGCTCCCCGCGCTGGTGACGCTGCTCCCCGCGCTGGTATTCGCCCTGGGAAGCGGCTGGGTTCTGGGGCACGTCAAGCCCTGGCTCATATATGTCTGGATGCTGCTGCCCATACTCTGCATGGCGCTGCCGCTTCCGGAGGCGCTGGGCATCTGGAACGGGAGCTTTTTCACGGACTATCCTCTGAGCCTGGACACGCTCGACCCCGGATTTGCGCTCACCGCTTCCGTCGTCATAACGCAGTGTCTTGTTTTTGCCGCCGGCTCGCTTCTGCTGGCGCTGCGGACAAAGAAATAACGCTTTATCAACGGCCTACCCTGTGTAGAGTGGAGGCCGTTTCGCACCCCTTGGCGCCAATTCTATCCCCCTGGGGGCTTGCGCACGCTAAATCGTGATGATATTATCGACACGAAAGGGGCTGAATGCTTTGCAGGTAAATACAAACGACGTGCGCGGATTCTTCGATTCGCTCGCCGGCAGCTGGGACGCCGACAGATGCGCCGATGCCGGAAAAATACGAGATATACTCCGCGCGGCAGACATAGTTCCGGGAGTGCGCGTGCTCGACGTGGCCTGCGGTACGGGCGTACTGTTCCCGTTTTATCTGGAGTGCGGCGCGGAGAGTGTTACGGGCGTGGACATCTCCCCCGAGATGATAAGGATTGCGCGCGGCAAGCTGAGCGACAGCCGGATACGCCTTGTGTGCGCCGACGTCGAGGAGTTTGAGGAGTCCGGCTTCGACCGGATAGTGGTCTTCAACGCCCTGCCTCACTTCCCCGACCCGGAGCGGCTGATCCGCTCGCTCGCGTACAGACTCGCTCCCGGCGGACGCCTGACCATAGCGCACGACCGCTGCCGCGCCGCCGTCAACGGCTGGCACGAGCAGACCGCCAGCAGCGTATCTATGGGTCTCTGCCCAGCCGAGATAACCGCGCAGTGGATGGGCAGGGTTCTCAACGTAGACACAGCCACGGACGGCGACGACCGCTATATCGTCTCCGGCGTAAAACCCTCGGAGGCCAATTAACAATGAGAATACAGCGCACAAAGAATCTCATAGTTGCGGCCATGTGCGCCGCCCTTTGCGTCGTGCTGCCGATGGCCTTCCACGCGATTCCGAACGCGGGCAGCATTTTCCTGCCCATGCACATCCCCGTACTGCTCTGCGGTTTTCTGTGCGGGTCGTGAATAAGTTCAAAAAGCGGAGCACCGGTTACGCCGATGCTCCGCGCTCGCTTTTGTTATTCCCAGGATTCAGCAGTTGTTTGCGGTCAGGAACTCGTCTATCAGGGCTTTGGTTGTCTCCGTGTACTCCCCGGAGAACATGTGCCCGGCGCCGGGCAGGATGTGAAGCCGTGCGTTTTCATACCTCTCCGCTGCGCTGACAACGGTGTGCGGCGGAACGATGGCGTCACTGTCGCCCTGTACTATGAGTACCGGACCGCGGTAGTTCATGGTCTCAGCGTACTTATCGTAGTCCCACATGTCGCGCACATACCGCTTCCCGGACCAGAGCCATCCCTTGAAAAAATACCTGTCCGGCACTTCGTCCACGCTTTTATAGTCCTTGTGCATAGCATCAGGTATGGCGAAGGCCGGGTAGAGCTCTATCAGCGCGCTCACGCGCTCCGGGTGCCGGCCGGCGTATATCGCCGCCACGAACCCACCCTGGCTAGCCCCAAACAGCACAGGCCGCTCGCCATCCACGAAGTCCCAGCCGCGCACCTGGTCAAATATCTCCTCCAAGTCATCCACCTCGGTCAGCACGGACATGTCGACCGTGTCGCCCTCGCTCTTGCTGCGCTCGCCGCCGCCGCGGAAATCCGGCGCAAAGAACGCATAACCGCGTCCGGCCAGATGTGCGGCGTATGCCCTTGAGGTGGTGTGGGTGCAGCCTATTTCGTGCGCATAAATAATCAGTTTCGGGCGCTCAACGCCATTTGGGAGGTACAGCTCGCCGTAGATGCTCCTCCCCTGCTCTCCGAACCTTATTTCTCTAACTGTGTAGTCGTTCCCGCTCAAACTTATCTCTCCCGCTCTGATTCGTACGTGGATTATGATATTCTCGCCCCGGCTGTTTGTCAAGCGGAGAGCGCCGTCACCACAGCGGGGAGGACACGCCTGTATTGGCACACATGCACTTTTGTGCTATAATATCCATAAGAGAGGATGGTGCGGCGTGGACAAGCTGGAGGCGCTGAAGACATACTTCGGCTATGACGGTTTCAGGCAGGGGCAGGGCGAGCTGATAGACGCGCTGCTTTCCGGACGCGACGCGCTCGGCGTCATGCCCACCGGCGGCGGCAAGAGCCTGTGCTATCAGATACCCGCGCTCCTGCTGCCGGGTGTGACGCTGGTCATATCGCCGCTCATCTCGCTCATGAAGGATCAGGTGGCGGCGCTGCAGCGCGCCGGAGTCGGCGCCGCATTCATAAACAGCTCCCTGTCCGCCGCCGAGCAGCGCGAGGTCTACTCCGGGGTGCGCTCCGGCGCATACAAGCTGCTGTATGTCGCGCCGGAACGGCTGGATGCTCCCAGCTTCGCCTCCCTGGCGGCGTCGATCGAGATACCGCTCATAGCGGTCGACGAGGCTCACTGCGTCTCGCAGTGGGGGCAGGATTTCAGGCCGAGCTACCTGCGCATCGCCCCGTTCATAGCCTCCCTCCCCCGCCGGCCTGCGGTCGCGGCCTTCACCGCCACGGCTACGGCGCAGGTGCGAAGCGACATCGAGTCGATGCTGGAGCTGCGCGAGGCGTACCGCATCGTCACGGGCTTCAACCGTCCGAACCTGTACTTCGACGTGCTCAGAAACACGGACAAGCTCGCCTCGCTGCGCCGCCTTATCCGCGAGCACGAGGGGAAAAGCGGCATCGTCTACTGCGCCACGCGCTCCGGCGTGGAGCGGGTGGAGAGCGCCCTCGCGGCGGACGGCGTCTCCGTGACCCGCTATCACGCGGGGCTGGAAGACGATGAGCGCAGACGCAATCAGGACGACTTCCGCTTTGACCGCAAGAGCGTCATGGTGGCCACCAACGCCTTCGGCATGGGCATAGACAAGTCCAACGTGAACTTCGTCATCCACTACAACATGCCCAAGAGCCTGGAGGCGTATTACCAGGAGGCCGGACGCGCCGGGCGCGACGGGGAGAGCGCCGACTGCGTGCTGCTCTACTCCCCCTCCGACATAATGACAGCGCGCCGGTTCATTGAAATGAGCGGAAACGAGGAGCTTGACGAGCAGACTCAGGCGCTGGTACGCCAGCGGGACATAGAAAGGCTCAACGCCATGGTCGGCTACTGCAAGACCACGGCGTGCCTGCGAGGGTACATACTCGACTACTTCGGCCAGGCGCACAGCGAGCGCTGCGGCAACTGCGGCAACTGCCGGGGCAACTTCACCGGCGAGGACGTCACCGAGCGCGCGCAGATGATAATATCCTGCGTAATACGCATACGCCGCAAACTCGGCTACTACGTGGGGCGCACGCTGCTTGTGGGCTGCCTCCGCGGCAGCTCCGACGCCAGGGTGCTGTCCATGGGTCTGGACAAGCTCTCCACATACGCCCTGATGCGCCCGCTCACCAAGTCCGAGGTCGGGGAGCTTATCGACTGGCTGCTCATGGAGGACTACCTCTACCTCAACAGCGCCTTCAGCACGATCGAGCCTGGCTCGCGCGCAAAGGAGGCTCTGGCGCCGGGCGCCAAACTGCTGATGCCCCGGAGAAGCATCCCGAAGGGAGAGCAAAAGCGCTCCAAGCACCGCCGCGACGAAATAAGCATGGACGGCGTGGACGAGGAGCTGTACGAGGCGCTCCGCGCCGTGCGCAGCGACCTCGCCCGCCGCGAAAAAGTCCCGCCGTATATAATCTTCTCCAACGCCACGCTGCGCGACATGGCGCTCATCGCGCCGCGCAGCATGAGCGAGATGCAGCTCGTCTCCGGCGTCGGGCAGATGAAGGCCGAGCGCTACGGCCGGTTCTTCCTGGACGCCGTGGCTGAATACCTCCGGCACAAAAAGCAATAAATATAGCCCCGCGCATACATAAAGCGCGAGGCTTGGAATTGAAACGAAACCATGGGAGTTGGTAGCATTGTCTGAACACACTCACACACTGCCGGACGGCAGCACGGTGACGCACAGTCACGGCGATACGGCGCACGGCCACACACATTCGCACACGCAGACCAAGGCCGTGCTGAACCGGCTCAGCCGCGCGATAGGCCACCTGGAGAGCGTGAAGCGCATGGTTGAGGACGGGCGCGACTGCACCGAGGTGCTGATTCAGCTGGCTGCAGTGCGCTCGGCGCTGAACAACACGGCCAAAGTGATACTCAAAGACCACATAGAGCACTGCATCGCCGACGCTGCGGAGAACGGCGACACCGCCGCGCTGGAGCAGCTTGAAGAAGCAATAGAGCGCTTCATGACCTGAGCTCAGATGACCATAGCCCCATCCACGCCGAGTATCTGACCCGTGACGAACCCGGCGTCGTCGCTCGCCAGGAAGCGGACGGCGCGCGCCACGTCCACGGCTCGACCCAGACGGCCCAGATAGGTGTTCTCGGCCATGTGCGCCTTGTCCTCCGCCGTGAAGCAGCTGAGCATGTCCGTGTCTATCGCGCCGGGCGCGACGCCGTTCACGCGGATGCCGCTCGGGCCGAGTTCCTTGGCCAACCCCTTCACGAAGGAGATTATCGCGCCCTTTGTGGCGCTGTAGGCCGTCTCGCAGGAGCCGCCGTAGACGCCGAGTATGCTGCTCACACACACGATGCTGCCGGCCTTCTCGTGCACCATGTGCGGGATGGCGGCCCGGCAGCAGTTGAAGGCTCCGCCCACGTTCACAGCGAAGATGCGGTTCCACTCCTCGTCCGTCATGTCGGTCAGCAGTCCGCTCCAGGCTATGCCCGCATTGCTGACGAGCAAGTCCACGCCGCCCACACGCTCGAACATCTCACGCACCTGGCGGCTGTCCGCCACGTCGCACTGCACGGCCTCGCTGCCCAGCTCGGCGGCAAGAGCCTCGGCCTTGTCCTTGCTTGTCAGGTAGTTTATAGTCACGCGCCAGCCGTCTTCGGCGAGGGCGCGGGCAATCGCCGCGCCGATGCCGCGAGATGAGCCGGTTACAAGAGCTTTTTTCATGATATCACCCATATGCGAATATAATGATGTGCGCAGGCACTGCGACATTATATCACAGCCGCGCCCGGTTTGAAAGGGCGCTTTGGAGGTTATCATGCGCAAGGGTGTTTTCTCGGAGGCCGGGCTGCGCGGCTGGGCGGTAGCGGCGGCGGTGACGTTCGTCGCGGCAGTTGCCGCGCTGCTGCTGTGCATTTTCAGCGGAGCGTTCGACTTTGAACCGATATCGCGTCCGATACCCGCCCTGGACACGGTAAGCACTACATATGAGGAAGTGAACTGAATGGAGATACGTCCCATCGCGCACATACGGAGCGATTTCGGAGGCAAGTTCGGCATACCGCGCCAGAGCGGCGTGGTGCCGGAGCTGGTGAGCTACGTCGTATTTGAGCCGGAGTTTCGCAATGACGACGCCCTGCGCGGTATAGACGGCTTTGATTACCTGTGGCTCATCTGGGAGTTCAGCGCCAACCGGCACGAGAGCTGGTCGCCCACGGTGCGCCCGCCCAGGCTGGGCGGGAACGTGCGCCAGGGCGTATTCGCCACGCGCTCGCCCTACCGCCCCAATCCGCTCGGACTGTCCAGCGTCAGGCTCGACGCGGTGCTGCACACGGAGGAAGGCTCCGTCCTGCGCGTGCTGGGCGCAGACCTGCTGGACGGCACGCCCATCTACGACATCAAGCCGTATATAGAGCCGGACGTGCACGCCGGCGCGCGCTTCGGCTTCTCCGGCGGCGAGTGGGAGCGCGGCGTGGAGGTCGTCTTCCCGGACGAGCTGCTCAGTCAGGTGCCCGAAGACCGGCGCGAAGCCCTCAGGGGTGTGTTGGAGCAAGACCCCAGACCCGCCTATCAGCACGACCCCGAGCGTATCTACGGTCTGACCTTCGCCGGGAAAAACATACGCTTCACCGTGAGCGGTGGCAAGCTCACGGTCATCGCCGTCGAATAAAGCAGCGAACAAAGCACCCCCGCAGAGTACATCTGCGGGGGCGCTTTTTGCGTTAAATTACTTTATGACGGCCTTGTTGAAGTTCTTTTTGCCGCGGCGGAGAACCACTCCGGCCTTGAGCTCGTCCTCGGTGAAGGTCTTGGCGATGTCGTCGACCTTCTCGTCGTTGGCGGTCACGCCGCCCTGCTGGACGTTGCGGCGGGCGTCGCTCTTGCTGGAGCACAGCCCGGTCTTTACCAGCAGCGTGAGTATGTCGACGGCGCCGTCGGTGAGGTCGTCGGACGTGAGCTCGGTGGTGGGCATAAGCTCGGTATTGCCGCCGCCGAACACGGCTCGGGCGCCCTCGCGGGCCTTGTTGGCCTCCTCCTCGCCGTGAACGAGGCTGGTCAGCTCCCAGGCCAGGATGTCCTTGGCCTCGTTGAGCTTGGCGTCCTTCCAGGTGTCCATCTCGTCTATCTGCTCGAGCGGCAGGAAGGTCATCTTGCGCATGCAGTTCATGACGTCGGCGTCGTCGATATTGCGCCAGTACTGGTAGAAGTCGTAGGGGCTGGTCTTGTTGGGGTCGAGCCACACGGCGCCGGCCTGGGTCTTGCCCATCTTCTTGCCCTCGCTGGTCAGCAGCAGGGTGATGGTCATGCCGTAGGCGCTCTTGCCCAGCTTGCGTCGGATGAGCTCGCGGCCGCCGAGGATGTTGGACCACTGGTCGTCGCCGCCGCACTGCATGACGCAGTCGTACTTCTGGAACATGTGGTAGAAGTCGTAGCTCTGCATTATCATGTAGTTGAACTCGAGGAAGCTCAGACCCTTCTCCATGCGCTGCTTGTAGCACTCGGCGCGCAGCATGTTGTTGACGGAGAAGCAGGCGCCAACATCGCGCAGCAGCTCGATATAGTTGAGCTTGAGCAGCCAGTCGGCATTGTCGAGCATGAGAGCCTTGCCGTCGGAGAAGTCTATGAACTTGCTCATCTGGACCTTGAACTTCGCGGCGTTGGCCTGTATCTGCTCCTGGGTGAGCATCTGGCGCATGTCGGTGCGGCCGGAGGGGTCGCCGACCATCGTCGTGCCGCCGCCGAGCAGAGCTATCGGACGGTTGCCCGCGAGCTGGAGGCGGCGCATCAGATTGAGCGCCATGAAGTGGCCGATGTGCAGGCTGTCCGCCGTCGCATCGAAGCCTATATAGAACGTTGCCTTCCCGGCGTTGATGAGGTCGCGGATCTCCTCCTCGTCCGTGAGCTGGGCAATCAGCCCTCTGGCTTTGAGTTCTTCAAAAATCTGCATCGATCTTTCCCTTTCGTATTTGATTTCCGGGAGAAAAGGCTCTCCCGGATACGAGGCAATATTGCTTTGACAACACCTCGCCGGCATGGGCGAAGGCGGTATCCCCAAAATCTTTTCTCAGCGCGTGTTCCTGCGGTACCAGACCAGGAACGCTGCAACGCTTATGAGCATGATTGCAAGCCCGGCGCACGTCAGCAGCGCCATGTGAGCTTCAAAAAAGGCGGCGACCCTCATGACGGCAGCGCCGGCCAGCACGGCGTACAGCATACGCGATGCGCCGAGCTTCGCGCGCTCGCGGCCGATTTTCCGCCGGTGCTCCGGCGTGTCCGTGCCGTAGGGCGTGCAGACGTCTATCAGCCCGCCGAAGCGCATGGCAAGCGTAAGGGCGACGAACACGACGTCAATTATGACGGCTATCACCAACGTTACAGCGGCTTCCGTGCTCATGGCGCGCCTCCTTCAGCGGTGCATAAAGCCTGCTTACTTGCCCTCTATCACCTTTGCGGCCTCGTCCGCGCACCAGGCGCAGAAGCCGTTACATACGCTGTGGTCGCCGCCGACGGCGTTGAGGAGATCCTCGCAGCGTATCGCGCCGAACTTCTCCTTGAAATCATCGGCAAACTTCTTGGTCGCCTCGGCGACAGCGCCGCCGGGCTTGCCCATGCCGTCCGCGCCGAGGGTCAGGCTCAAGGCCAGCACCGCGCCGCAATAGGCTCCGCAGGCCTCGCCGCAGCGCAGGCCGCCCCCGAGACCGGTCCCGACGGCTTTGGCGGTTTTCTCGTCCAGGCCGGCGAGGTCGGCGAGCGCGACAATGACGCTCTGGCCGCAATTCAAAGTGTTTTTCAGTTCCGCAGCTTTTTCACCGTATGTCATTTCATTAGCCCTCCCTCTTTGTATGCACACGCCGCGTCGAGCTGTTCCTCGGCGCTCTTGAGCGTAGTGTCCGTAATGTTGTCGCCGCTGTGCAGGCGCGCTATCTCCCTTATGCGCCCGTCCCTGTCCAACGCGGTCACGGCTGTGTAAGTCCTCCCGCCGCGCTCGCGCTTTTCCACGTGGAAGTGCGTGTCCGCCATCGCTGCTATCTGCGGCAGGTGCGTCACGCATATGACCTGCTTTCTGCGCGAGATGTGCGCCAGCTTCTCCGCCACCCTTTGGGCGGCGATGCCGGAGATGCCCTCGTCTATCTCGTCGAAGACGAGCGTGTCCGGACCTGCGCGCTCGGTGAGCACGTCCTTCATGACAAGCATTATGCGCGCCAGCTCGCCGCCGGAGGCGATGCGAGATATGCGCCCCGGAGCTTCGCCCGCGTTAGCGCTCATCAAAAAGCGCACCAGGTCGCCGCCGGTGGCGTCAAAGCCCGGATTGCCGGGCATGGGCTTGACCTCCGCGACGAAGCGCACGCCGGGCATGCTCAGGTCGCGCAGTCCCTCCTGTACCTTCTCCTGGAGGCGCTTTGACACAGCAATGCGTTTATGTGTAAGTGTCTTGGCTGCATTATACGCCGCCTTTTCCTTTTTTGCAAGCTCTAATGCCAATTCTTCTCGCATGGCCGTCGAGTTTTGCAGCCTGTCGTACTCGGCCTGCGAGCTTTCCAGCAGGTCTATCAGCCCCTGCTCGTCGCACTGATAGCGCTTTTCCAGGCGGCGGAGCTGAGCCAGGCGCGTCTCGAGCGCGTCGTACTCGCCCTCGTTGATGTCCAGGCTGTCGCGCATGTCGCGTATGCGCTCCGCCGCGTCGTTGAGTTCGGCCAGGGCGCTGCTCAGCTCGTCGGCGGCCTCCATGAGCTCCGGCGCGAATTCCGATGCGCGGCGGCACCAGCCCTCTGCGTCCCCGGCCAGCTCTATCGCGCTGCCCGACGAGGAGTACAGCGCCTCGAAGGCGGCGTCCAGCGCCTCGGTCAGCTTCTCTGAGTTGCGCAGCAAGTCCCGCCTGGCGGTGAGCTGCTCCTCCTCGCCGGGCACCAGCCTGGCGCCCTGCAGCTCCTGAACCGTGCGCTCAAGCTCGAGCAGCTTCATCTCCCGCTCTCGCTCGCCCATGTCCAGCTTTGCAAGCTCGTCCCTGGCAGCGCGATAGGCGTCGTAGACGGACTTGTACTCGGCCAGATCGGACTCGAGACCCCCGAAGGCGTCCAGATATGCGCGGTGATTGGCCTCGTCCAGCAGCGCCCTGCCGTCGTTCTGGCCGTGTATGTCCAGCAGCATCGAGCCGAGCTGGCGCAGCTCGGCGGCGGTAACGCTCGCGCCGTTGACGGTTGCCGAGCTTTTGCCCTCGGCGGACACGCGGCGGCGTATGACTATGCCGTCCTCGTCCGTGTCCAGCCCGCTTTGCAGCAGCCACTCGTCGGCCTGCGCGTCGGTGAACACGGCGCTGGCGCTGGCTCTGTCCGCGCCCGTGCGCACCAGTTCCCTGCTCACCCTCGCGCCCAGTATGGCCTGGAGCGAGTCTATGACTATGCTCTTGCCTGCGCCCGTCTCGCCGGTGAGGACGTTCAGTCCCGCAGCCGGCTCGATGTCCGCGCGCTCGATGACCGCTATGTTTTCTATGTGCAGCTCCCTGAGCATTTTGCACCTCTCTGATAGGATTGGTTTTTCCGGCCGGTATCAAAGGCCGGTGTCAGAACAGCTTGCGAACCTCCTCGCAGAAGGCCTCGGCGCTTTTGACGTCACGCATGGCCAGGAACACCGTGTCGTCTCCGGCCACAGTTCCGACGAGGGCGGGGATATCCATGCTGTCCATGGCGCTGGAAGCCGCCTGCGCCAGTCCGGGAAGCGTCTTCAAAACGATCAGGTTCATAGCCGTATCGCAGGATATGACGCCCTCGCGGAAAATCTTGCGCAGCCTCTCGCTGTGCTCAGGAGAGCTGGTCTGGCTGGGCACGCTGTAGCGATAGCGCCCGCCGGAGAGCTCCTTGACCAGGCGCAGCTCCTTGATGTCTCTGGAGAGCGTGGCCTGAGTGGAGCTTATCCCCCGCTCGTTGAGCGCCTGCATAAGCTGGTTCTGGGTCTCTATCTCCTGAGTGGATATTATCTCGAGGATGACGTTTTGTCTGACTGACTTCATATGTGCCTCCTTATTGTTGAGGTAGCTTTATTATGTCGCGGCGAGCTTGCCGAGAGCTATGTCGTAAAAGCTCCTGCCGTCCATGTCGGCCAGGATGAGCTTGTTTGCGCTGCGCTCCACACGCACCTCGTCGCCGCCGTCCAGGTCTATGGCCGGGCTGCCGTCTACGGACAGGAACACGCGCCGGTTGTCACGGCGTATCGGCGCGATCGTCACCGAGCGCTCGGGCGCGAGGACGAAGGACCGCGCGCTCATGGAGTGGGCGCAGATGGGCGTCACCACTATGTTCTCCGCCTCCGGCTCGACTATGGGTCCGCCGGCGCTCATCGAATACGCCGTGGAGCCGGTGGGCGTCGCGGCGATAACCCCGTCGCCGGAGAAGAACGCGATGCGCTTCCCGTCTGAGGACACGGTCAAGTCCACGCAGTTTACGTCTCCCTTGACCACCGCGTCGTTCACGGCGAAGTCGGTCCTGCTCTCGCCGTTTGCGCGGGTGAGCGTGACGTCCAGCAGCATGCGCGCGCTGGGCACATAGTCCCCGGCCGCGGCGCGGCAAACCAGCTCCAGGTTCTCCGGCTCCACGGTCGCCATGAAGCCCTTGGTGCCCACGTTGACGCCCAGCATGGGTATGCCCAGCGTGACAACGTGCCGGGCTACGTGGAGCATGGTTCCGTCCCCGCCGAAGGTTATTATCATGTCGGCGCCCTGCGCGGCGTGCGGCAGAGCCACCATCGGCGAGTCCGTAGGCACGTTGACAAAAGCGGGACTGACCACGGTTTCGCAGCCGTCGCGCTCCAGCATGGCCTTGGCGGCCTTTGTCAGCGTCAGGCCACGGTCGCGATATGGATTTGGCGCGAGGACGATTTTTTTCATAGCGTGTCCAACTCCCCGTGCGAAGCCGCCACGAGCGCCGGTATATCCGGCGCTATGCCGTCTCCGCCGTCTGCCTTCAAGTACGCCAGGTACTCAATATTCCCCTCGGGGCCGCGTATGGGCGAGTAGTCCAGACCCAGGAGCGTATACCCCGCGGTCGGGAAAAACTCGCACATCTCGCGGAGCACCCGCTCGTGCACCGCCTTGTCGCGCACCACGCCCTTTTTGCCGACGTCGGCCTTTCCGGCTTCGAACTGCGGCTTTATGAGGCACACGACCTCGCCGCCGGGCTTGAGCAGGCCGTGGAGCGCCGGCAGGATGAGGCGTATCGAGATGAACGAGACGTCCATGACGCCCAAGTCCATGCTCTCCGGGAACATGTCCGGCGTTAGCGCGCGTGCGTTGGTGCGCTCCATGACCACGACGCGGCTGTCCTGACGCAGCTGCCAGGCCAGCTGGCCGTAGCCCACGTCCACGGCGTAGACCTTCGCCGCGCCGTTTTTCAGCAGCACGTCGGTGAAGCCGCCGGTGGACGCGCCGCAGTCTATGCAGACCTTCCCCGCCGGTTCTACGGGGAACACCTCCAGCGCCTTAGCCAGCTTGAAGCCGCCGCGGGAGACATACGGGCAGGCGTTGCCGCGCACGACTATCTCGGCGTCGTCGCTCACCTGGGTGCCGGGCTTGTCCGACTTCTGTCCGTTGACATAGACTATGCCGCTCATTATAGTGGCCTTGGCCTTCTCGCGGCTCTCGGCCAGTCCCAGCTCAAACAGTCTCTGATCCAGGCGTTTACCCTTCATCGCACAACAGCTCCTTCACGGCGCCTGCAATAGCGGCGGCGTCTATACCGCACTCGTGCCGCAGCTCCGCCGCAGTCCCCTGCCCGACTATTCCGCCGCGCAGGTTGAGCAGGGTAGCGCGCAGTGCGGCGCCGCGCTGGACGGAGAGCGAGAGCAGCTTTTCGCCGACGCACCCGCTCGCACAGACCTCCTCGGCCACTACGACGCGCTCCACACCTTCAAGCTCGGTCAAAACCTCGTCGGCGGGCAGCGGGCACACTCTGCCCAGCTTTACTATTCTCACGTCCACGCCCGCCTCGGCCAGCTTGCTCTGAGCGGCGAGCGCCTCGTTTATCATGGTGCCGTAGACTATTATCGCCGCATCGCGCCCTGCTCCAAACGTGCGCACCGGCAGCGCGCCGCCGGAGCGGTACCCGCCCTCTCCGCCGCGCGGATAGCGCAGCGCCACGGGGCCTGCGGTCTCATACAGCGCCGCAGCGAGCATGTCCCGCAGCTCGGCAAAGGACGCGGGACACCATAGCGTCATACCAGGCACGGTGGAGAGATACGCCACGTCGAAGACGCCGTGGTGCGTCTCGCCGTCCTCGCCCACCAGCCCAGCGCGGTCGACGCCCAAAACCACGTGCAGCCCCAGCAGCGACACATCGTGTATCAGCTGGTCATACGCACGCTGCAAAAAGCTTGAATATATAGCCGCCACGGGCAGCATGCCCTGCTTGGCCATACCGGCCGCCATGGCCACCGTGTGAGCCTCGGCTATGCCGGTGTCAAAGAACCGCTCCGGGAACCGGCGCTCAAAGCCCGAGAGTCCGGTGCCGTCAGCCATTGCGGCGGTCAGCGCCGCGATGCGGCTGTCTGCACCGGCCAGCAGCTCCAGCTCACGCCCGAATACGCCGGAGAAGGTCTCTCCGCCTTTTTTCAGCACGCCCGTAACCGGGTCGTAAGGCCCCACTCCGTGGTACTTGTCCGGGTGCAGCTCAGCCATCGTATAGCCGCGGCCCTTCTGCGTTATGACGTGCAGCAGCACGGGCACGCGCATGTCCTTTGCCCACCTCAGCGCGCTCTCCAGCGCCGCGGTGTCGTGCCCGTCGACGGGTCCCAGATAGTAAAAGCCCAGGTCGTCAAAGACGTTATTGTGAAGTATGGCGTCCTTGATGTGCTCTTTTACGGTGTGTATGGCGTCGTATACAGGCTTTATCCTGCCTACAGTGTCCCTGTAACGGCGTTTGAACTCAAAATATGCCGGGCGCACACGCATACGGCTCAGCAGTCTGGCCATGCCGCCGACATTGCTGCGTATGCTCATGGCGTTGTCGTTCAGGATGACCACCAGCGGCTCGCCCGACTGGCCCGCGTTTGAAAGACCCTCGTACGCAAGTCCGCCCGTGAGCGCGCCGTCGCCAATGAGCGCGACCACATCATAGCCGGCGCCCTCACGGGTTCTGGCTCGAGCCATTCCGAGCGCCACGGACACGCTGTTGGAAGCGTGCCCGGCGATAAAAGCGTCGGTCACGCTCTCAGACGGCTTCGGGAATCCGGATATTCCCCCGGAGTGGCGCAGGCGCTCAAACCCGGCCATGCGTCCGGTGAGCAGCTTGTGCGTATAGCACTGGTGACCCACGTCAAAGACTATACGGTCTTTCCACGGGTCATATACGCGGTCTAGCACGACGGAAAGCTCCACCGTGCCGAGATTCGAGGCCAGGTGCCCGCCGGTACGCGAGAGGCTGTCTATCAAAAATTCGCGCACCTCTCCGCACAGCTCGGGCAGGCGTTCGGCGGGAAGCTCCGCCAGATCCGCGTGGCTGTGTATATGTTCAAGTATTGACAACTTACTCAACTCTCTATATTATTCTTGGTTACATCATAACAAAAACCGCCCCGGTTTTCAATAGAGCCGCGGCGGTTTTGTGATAATATTCAGAGTATATTCATTTTCTGCGCACGGCCAGGCTGCGCGCCAGCTCGGTCAGGAAGCCGTCGGCATCCGTACCCGCAACGGTATCGCAGGCCAGGTCGGTTATCTTCTCCACCATGCGCGCGCAATCGGCCTCGCCGTAAAGGCTCATGAACGTGGTCTTGCCGTCACGCTTGTCCGAGCCGATGGGCTTGCCCAGCTCGCCCACGGTGCTCAGCACATCCAGCATGTCGTCGCGTATCTGGAAGGCCGAGCCCAGCTGCGCGCCGTAGCGCGAGGCCACGTCTATGGCGGCCTGATCCGCGCCCGCTGCGGCGGCTCCGAGCATACAGGCGGCGGAGAGCAGCGCGCCGGTCTTGCGCGCCTGAAGGCTGCTCAGCTCGTCGGAGGTGAGCGCGTGACCCTCGGCGGAGAGATCCATGAACTGACCTCCGCAGATACCGTCGACTCCGGCCGCTCCGGCCAGGATCTCGGCGCACTTTGCCCTGGCCTCCACCGGCAGTCCGCAGCGCAGTATGGCGCCGAAGGCCTCCGCCTGCAGCGCGTCGCCCGCGAGCACAGCCGTGCTCTCGCCGAACACCTTGTGGTTGGTCGGCTTGCCGCGGCGGAGATCGTCGTTGTCCATGCACGGGAGGTCGTCGTGGATGAGCGAATATGTGTGCAGCATCTCCACGGCGCAGGCCACCGGCAGCGCCTTCTCGGCCTCCAGGCCGTTGAGCCTGGCGAACTCCAGCGTCAGCACTGGGCGGATGCGCTTGCCCCCGGCGGTGAGGGAGTAGTCCATGGCGTCCAGCAGCCCGTCAAAGTCAAAGCCGCGCTCCACGCCGAAGCTGCGCTTGAGCGCAGGCTCTATGAGCGCCAGATAGCGGTCGTACCGCTCGCGATACGTCATTGCGCAGCCTCCTCGAAGGGTTCTTCCACAGGCTCGCCGTCTGCGCCGGCGCGCAGCTTGACCACTCGCTGCTCGGCCTCGTCGAGCTGCTTAGTGCACTCCGCCACCAGGGCGGCGCCCTCCTCAAAAAGCTTGAGCGAGTCTGCCAGCGGCGCGTCGCCGCGCTCGAGCTGGCGGACTATGTCGCCCAGGCGGGTGAGCTGCTGCTCAAAGCTGGGCGTATTTTCAGTCTTGTTTTCCATATACATCCTCCACCCTGCACCCCAGCGCACCGCTGGCAAGGCGCACCGTGAGCTTGTCCCCGGCGCGGACGCCGGAGCTGTCTTTTACCGCACGGCCGTCTTCGTCCATGGCTATCGCATAGCCGCGTGACAGCACCTTCAGCGGGCTGAGCGCGTCGAGCTTGGCCGCCGCGCGCAGGTATTCGTTCTTCTTGCGCGTCATGGCCGCATCCAAGGCCGAATCCAGCCGCGAGGCGAGGTTGTCCAGCTGCGACCTGCTCTTTGAGGCAAAGCCGGAGGCGGCCTCCAGCCTTACGCGCAGCGTCTCCACCTGGGAGCGGCGCTGTTCTATGAAGCCCGTGGCCGACTGGAGCACACGACGGGACGAGAGTGCCTCGAGCGCCTCGCGCGAGCCAGATATGCGTTTGGCCATCGAGTTTTCCAATCTGCGCATGGCGCTGTCGATGGCCTGCATCAGCTCTGTCACGTCCGGCGCGGCCAGCTCGGCCGCGTTGGACGGCGTAGCCGCGCGCAGGTCTGCCACGAAGTCCGCGATCGTCACGTCCGGCTCGTGCCCGACGGCTGATATGACGGGTATCTCGCAGTCGTATATCGCCCGAGCGACGCGCTCGTCATTGAACGCCCACAGGTCTTCTATCGAGCCGCCGCCGCGTCCGGTTATCACCACGTCGGCCACCTTGTGCTCGCTTGCGTATCGCAGTGCGGCGGCGATCTCGCCGGGCGCCTCGACGCCCTGGACGCGGACGGGCAATAGCATTATCTTGCCCATCGGCCAGCGGCGGCGCAGCACGCGTATGATGTCGTGCACGGCCGCACCGGCGCTGGAGGTGATGACCGCGATGCGCTCGGGATAGCGCGGTATCGGCTTTTTGTGGCTGCGGTCAAAGAGCCCCTCTTTCTCCAGCTTGGCCTTGAGCTGCTCGTAGGCCATCTGCAGGTCGCCGAAGCCCTCGGGCATAAGCGCCTCGCAATAGAGCTGGTAAGCCCCGTCGCGCGGGTACACGCTTATGCGCCCCCAGGCCGTGACGCCCATGCCGCTCTCCGGGCGGAAGCGCAGCTTGCCCGCGGCGGAGCGGAACATGACGCACTTGAGCGAGCTCTCGGCGTCCTTGAGCGTGAAGTAGTGGTGTCCCGAGGGGTAGATCTTGTAGTTGGACAGCTCGCCGCGCACGGCCACGGAGCCGAGGAAATCGTCCCTGTCGACCAGAGACTTTATGTACGCGTTGAGCTGTGATACCGTCAGAGCTTCCTGCGCGCTCATTCCGCGCTCTCCGCCGCGGTCTCGTCCTGCCCGGCCTCGCCGCGCATGAAGCCGCCGAGGACGCCGTTTATGAACGAGACGGTCTCCGGCTCCTCGAAGCTCTTTGCCAGCTCCACCGCCTCGTTTATGGCCACACTGGGCGTGACGTCGGCGTCGCCGAGATAGAGTATCTCGGTCAGCGCGCACCTGAGCACGGCCATCGCGGTGCGCGTAATGCGCTCCGGCCTCCAGCCGTGAGCATGGCGGCGCACCAGCTCGTCCAGCTCGAGCCTGTGCTCGGTGGACAGGCGCACCAGCGAGCGGATGTATGCCAGCTCCTCGTCGCCGGGCGCTTCCGCTATGGCGCCCTCCTCATCCTGCAAGGTCGCAAGATGCTCGGGCTCAAAGTATTCGTCAACCAGTGCGTCCGGGTCTTGCAGCGACGCGGCCTGGGCGTAAATCAGCCGAACGGCGGCCTCCCTTGCCCTGCGCCTGGTCATTGCTTGTCGAATGCCACGCCGGAGACGTGGACGTTGACCACGGGGGTGCCCATGCCGGCCATGGACTCCACGGCCTGGGTCACCGCATCCTGCACCTGCTGCGCGACGCCCACGACGTTGCAGCCGTAGCGCACCATGATTATCACGTCGACGGTCATCTTTCCGTCCTCTATCTGAACCTTCAGGCCCTTACCGGGGTTCTTGATGCCAAGCAGCTCGGCCAGATCCGCGCCCGCGTTGTTCGCGAGAGCGGCCACTCCGTCGATCTCGGAAACTGCGGCCTTTACCATGCCGGTGAGCACGTCCTCAGAGATATAGATGCTGCCCTTTTCGCCCTGGCAGGTGATGTAGTTCTCGCCCATTGCGTGAACCTCCTTATTTCGCTTGTGCCATATTGGCAATGTACTATTATAACCCAGAGAACGGCGGATTTCAACCATATATTGCGGCTCTTTTTCGCGCGGCACCAAAGGCTGGAGCCATGTAAAAACGCCCCTGCGTCTCCTTCCCGCCGTGGAGCCGCAGGGGCGCGCAGTTTTGCGCACTTATTCGGTATCCGCCGTATCAAGTGATCCGGCCGCATCGGAGGCTTCGGGCGCCGGGCTGGCCGCAGTGGAAGGAGCCGGCGTCGAGGTAACGGACGCATTGCCTCCGCCCTTGACCTCTATGACGCGTATGTCCTCGGCGGTGCAGCCTGTTTCGCCGATGACCGTCTCGGTGATCTGCGCCACTTCGGCGGAGTTCAGCCCCTCCACCGGAGCCGGGACTGCAACCGTCACGCCGTCCGAGGAGATGTAGACCACCGCGTCGGCAAAGTTCTTTGCGAGCAGGAGGTTTTCGATCTGCGTCTCCTGCATCGACCAGGTGGCCATGGCCGCTATCGCGTCCATTGAGGCGTCTATCGTCTCCTGGGAAGCGCCCTCGCTGGCCGCAGCGGTCTCCAGCAGCCCCAGCGCCTCGTCGCGCGAGGTCTGGCGCGCCAGGCGAGCCTGGGCGAAGTAGTCGTCCGTGCTGTCCTGGGTGCCGACCGTCTGAGCGCCGTTCGCGTCGTCCGCCGCGTCCACCGGCTCGCTCTCGTCCGATGCGTTGTACGACCAGTTGAGGTACACCGCCGCGCAGACAAGCATCAGTACCGCCGCGATGATGATGTTGCGTTTTGCTTTCTTCATTGTCGTCCTCCTTAAACTATTGCTCCATTTTCAGCACCGTGATCTTGTCGCTGCCCAGGCCGGTGTAGGCCTTGACCGCCTCAACTATCGCAAGACGCACTTTGGCGTCGTCAGCGCCCTCACATACTATAGCGGCTCCGGACTCGGAGCACAGCACGCTCACGCGGCCTGCGCCGGACACCTCGCCCAGCACGCTCTCCAGCCGGGCTTCGTCGCCCTGCGCGAGCGAGTCCGGCTCGCCCGAACCCGTCGGAAGCAGGAGCAGCACGAGCGCGCACACGCCGAGTATGATCATGTACTTGTACTTTGCAAGGCTCTTGAACGAAAACGTCACTCCACCGCCTCCCAGCTGATGCGCTCGCGCGCTATGCCCAGCTCCGCCTCTATCGAACCGGCGAGCGCGTCGGAGTAGGCCGCGCCCACGGAGCACTCCCAGGGGTACCAGAACCCGTCCACGCTCCACCTGGCCGTGACGGCGATGCCCGCGGCATCCACCCCCAGCGCGTCCGCCCTGTCCGATATATATGCCGCGCACTCGCGCTCTATGACACGGCGTTCGTACAGCGAGGCGTTCTCCTCGGCGTCCGCCGTAACGGCCTGCGCCGCGCGGGAATAGCGCGTCGCCTCCTCGGCAAGCGTCTCCGGCTCCAGGCTGAGCACGGGCGAGAGCAGCGCTATGGCCATTATGCAGGCCGACGCCATCCGGCACACGCGCTTCGGCCTGCCCTCGGGGCAGAGCGTCACGGCCAGGGCGCAGAACACCGCCGCACCTACCAGTGTACGAACCCACGAGGCTATCATACTCCCACCGCCTTAACCGCCGAAATTATGGATATGTAGAGCATCGCAGCGCAGGCGCCCGTGACGCCCAGCACCAGGCCGAACACTCCGCCGACGTCCCCGATAAGCCCCGCCAGGTCGCTGTCCGCGAAGCAGTGCGCCAGCGCCGCGGCGGCCTTGTACAGCAGATACCTGAGCGCGAGCGCCAGAAACGGCGTCAGGCATATCGCCGCGATGACCACCGCGCCCAGCGCACCGACAGCCGAGCGCAGCAGTCCGGCTCCGGCGACCAGCGTCCCCGCCGCGTCGGATATTATCCCGCCGACCACGGGCAGCGCCGTGGATATTGCCGTCTTGGCCGCCTTGCTGGTCACGACGTCCGCCGCGCCGGTGACCGCGCCGGACAGGCTGAGGTACACGGTAAACGCGGTCATCACCACGGTCGTCAGCAGTGTGCACAGCCACTTTATCAGCCGGGCGGCTCCGTCCAGGGCGCTGTTGCCCAGGGCGGCGGACGCAGTGCGCACCGCCAGCAGCGCATACGCCAGCGGCAGCAGCAAACTGCGGCTGAGCGTTATGAAAACGTCCATGAACAGGCTCGTGGCCGCGTACTTCGCCGCCGCCCCGGCGGCAGAGCCGCCCGCAGCCGCAGTGGCCGCGAGGCAGGGCAGCAGCGCGTGGGAAAAGAGGTTGAGCTCCTCTATGGTCTCCGCGCCGGTGTTTATCCACGCCGAAGCGTCCCCGAAGGCCACTCCCGCCACGGCAAGGCAGCCCGCGATGCTCACGTACCGGCGCGAAGTTTCCGTGGCGAAGGCCGAGCACGCGGATATGAGCGCGGCGACGGCCAGGAGCTTGACCGCCCCCGCCGCGGCCTCGCCCCAGAGGCCGCGCAGCCGCTCCCCCAGCGCCGACCACAGCCGCGAAAACAGCCCCTCGGGCTCCAGCGCGTCTTTGACTCCCACGTCGCCCAGGATGTCCTGAGCCTCGTCGGGTATGGACTCGTCCACCTCCGACGCGCCGAAGATGTCGTACTGCTCGGCGTCCAGTCCCACGGCTCTCGCCGGCGCTGCCAGCATCAGCGCCAGCAGCGGCAGAAGCACAATCAGTCTTTTCACAGCAGCCCCTCCACAGTCTCCAGCAGCGAGGTCACCAGCGGCAGGGCGCAGAACAGCGCCGCCACCGCCCCGGCCAAGTCCACCGCCGAGGCCAGCTGCGAGCTGCCCGCGTCCCGGCATGCCTCCCCTGCCAGGGAGCAGATGATCCCCACGGCCACGCATTTCAGCAGCGGCGAGAACACGTTCTCCGGCAAGCCCGTAAGCTCCCTCGCGGCCTGGAGCGTGTCAGTCAGCTCCGACATCAGCTCAAAGGCGCAAAGCAGCACGACCGCGCCGCCCGCCAGTCCCAGGCAGAGCGCCAGCTCCGGGTTGGACTTTCTCAGAAGCAGAGCCATAAGCGCCGAGCACAGCCCCATGGCCGCAACCTTGACCGCGACATCCATCAGAACGAAAAGAGGTCGCCTATGAGCGAAAACAGCTCGCTTATCTTCTGCACGACCAGCACCAGGACGATCACCAGGCCGGTTATCGTCACCATCAGAGCCTGCTCCTCCCTGCCCGAACGGGTCAGCAGTATGTTCAGCACCGCGACCAATATGCCGACCGCCGCGACCTTGAATATGAGGTCGACCTCCATATCCTCTCCTCCTTCAGTATAGTATCACCGCCAGCAGCAGTCCCGCGGTCAGGGACAGCCCCAGCTTCAGCTTTGCGTTCCCCCTGCCCGTCTCGCGCTCGGCTCTCGAGCAGCGCTCCAGGGCTGCTATGCACCGGTCTATGGCCGTGTGCTGCTCCGCCGCGCTGTACCTGCCCAGGCTCCGGCCGAGGTCGTCCAGGGCGCTGTGCGCGTCTGAGGGCAAGTCCAGGGTGCTCAGGCAGGCAGACCATATGCAGGAAAACTCCAGCTCGCCGAGCGCATCCAGCGCCGAGTCCAGCCGCGAATAGAACTCCCTGCACGGCGCAGGCCCCGAAGCCGATAGCATACGCGCGCAGTCCGGCAGCGGTGTGAGCCGGGTAGCTATCTCGGCGCGCAGCAGCTCCAGACTCGAGCACATGGCCTCCACCAGCCGCTCGCGCCTGAGCGCCGCCGCGAGCTGCGCATAGCCGAACATACCGCAGGCGGCCACGAGCATGACCGCGCCCGCTATCTTCACGCGCCCACCTCCCTGACGGCATAGCGCCTGCCTGCGGAGTCCGCCGAGATCTCCACCACGCGCTCGAACACGCCCATCGCCAATATCTCGCGGTACAGCTCCCGCCGGGGCATGTCCGCGAGAGTATACGCGTGAGCCGTGGCCAGTATGCGCACGCCGCAGGCGGAGGCCGAGCGCACGGCCTCCAGATCCGAGCGCGCGGTTATCTCGTCCATGGCCAGTATCTCCGGGTTCATGGAGCGCAGCAGCATGGCGGCGCCCGAGCGCTTGTCCGCGCCGGTGAGCACATCCGTGTGCGCGCCGACGTCAAACTCCGGCACTCCGTCCCAGACCCCGGCGACCTCGCCGCGCTCGTCCAGCAGCGACACCCTGTGCGTCTCCGACAGGCGGCGCACCAGCTCGCGCAGCAGCGTGGTCTTCCCCATTCCCGGCGGCGAGACTATCAGCGTGTCACGAAAGCCCCGGCGCGTCAGTTCTGCAAGCACCCCGTCGGCGCAGCCCGGCACCTGCCTGGGTATCCTCAGCGCCGCGCCGGAGAGCCTTCGCAGCGTCAGCACCCTCCCCGCCTCCTCGCTCACGACTCCGCACAGCCCGACGCGGCACCCGCCGCGCACCGTGACGAAGCCCGACGCCACATTCTCCATCGCCGTGTGCGCCGACGCGCGAGTCGCCGACTCCAGCAGCGAGGCGAGATCCCGGGCGGTCACGGTGCGTTCTGACAGCGGACGCTCCCCCTCCCTTGTCAGCACCGTCGCCTGTCTGCCCGCACGTAGGCGGAATTCCTCGGCCGTATCCTTTATTCTTTCCGGCAGAGCCATTGCCTCCGCCCTCCACTCGCCCGGCAGCAGCGCCGCCGCGCTTTCAAATCCACTCAGCGTCTTCATGTGGACAATCTATTCCCGGCCGGCGCGGATTATGCACGCACTGTATGCTCCCGGATACGGTCAAAGGCGGCAAAAAAGCGCCGGAACATGGTTCCGACGCCTTTTGCCGTCTTGTTCAGTTGAGCTCTGCCAGCCAGGCTTTCACATCCTCGGTGTTCAGCCGTCCGTTCATCATACGTCCGGGGAGCACTTCGGCTCCCTGCGCATAGCGCTTAATGTCTCCGGCAGTCCCGCCAAGCTCGCTGCCGCCGCTGGTTGCGAAGGGCACTATCTTCTTCCCCTTCGTGTCCACTCCCTCCAGGAAGGTGCGGATTATCGCCGGGCAGGTGTACCACCATATCGGGAAGTAAAATGTAGCCCGTCCTCTCCAGCCCTTGAAAACACTGGGCTTAACGGCTTACACAAGTGTGTTTTCTGTTCTTTTTAGTAGCATATTGCTCCGACCTTTCCCATTTATTGTACTCTGGTTTACCCGTTTATACAAATACCTATGTTTAATGCTTTTCCATACGTTTTGTGAATGATAAGAGACAGCGGTTGGTTGATCCGCTGTCTCTATGTATTTTCCTATATTTTATTTTTTACAGGTTTCGAAATTCACTCCGGCTTTTCTTGCTGATAATCTTCTGCAATCTCTGATTTTCAGCATGGAGTGCCTGATTTTCCTGCCGGAGTCGGAAAATTTCTTCTTGAAGGAGATCTATCCGTCCTTCCATTGCTTTGTCTAAAATGCCTCTGCGGGGATTTATGGTTCCGGCCTGCTGTTCCATAGCCCGGTCAATCTCAGCCCTCACGATGGGATTCTTATAGAAGAATCCTCTGGAAGCGCCTGTCATTTTTACGAGCTGCGGAACCGATACCCTCTCTCCCTGATCCAACAGTTTGCGGATTGCCAGTTTCGCCGCAGCAATCTTTTCATCGCTTCGTTCCCGGTTTATTTCAATCATCCTGTCGTATTTGTTCATATTCTTCACCCCATCCATCTAAATTTGCGAGCAGGATTCTGGTCTGTTGTTCCCGTGCTTTTCGGGTTTCTTCAGCCAGAAGTTGATTACTCATTTTTCTGTAATGCTTTACTGCGCTTATGTTTTTATGCCCCAGAAGTTTTGCTATCGTCCAGTCATCCAGATGCATTTCTGTCAACTTAACTCCGTAAGACCGCCGGAACATATGGGAACTGAATTTAAACAGTTTCCCATCATCATCCCGCAGATCTTCACTTTTTATCAACCGCAGCACCTTGTGCTTTATGGTTGTATATTGAAGCGGGCGGCTGGGAGCTTTGGCATCCACGAAGATATACTCGGTTTTACCATACTGATCGTAAGTACAATCGATAGCTTTCTGGATCAGAGCTGCCAATTCTGCACTGATAGGCTTTTCGAATGTTCGTGTTTTTACCTGATCAATCCGGATAATATCCAGCCCGTTTCTCTTTGACAGGCAGTCTGTATGCAGTGTCAGCGTATCAGAGATTCTTGTACCAAGCATTTGGTGGATTACCATACATCGTGCCAACTGGATATCCAGTTTTGTGATATGAGCGTTCAGCCGCTTCAGTTCCTCATCGGAATAAGCTCGGAATACTGGCTGCACTTCCGGCGGGATATCTGTGTTGATGAATAAGGATTCCAGATGGCTGTATCCATATAGTTTGCCGATACTTTCCAATACTGCCCTCAGTTTCAGAATGTCATCGCTGTTTCCTCTGCCGGATGAACCATTGGTGTTGATATAGACAAGATATTCTTCCAACAGATCCCGGTCAACATCGGCGCAGGAATTGATCTTTACGCCTTTCTCCATCAGGTATCCGGAAAACTTCCGGATGGAAGTCAGCTCCCGTTTCACGGTTCCGATTTTTTCATATTTTATATGCAGGAAAATTGCCTGTTTCACTTCCTCCCTTAGACCTTCCTGCAAGATTCCGGTAAAATCCAGAGTTTCCGTTTTATAAATCGGATTTTCTTTAATAGGGATATCCAGTTTTTTCAGAGCCCATATATCCTTTTCCCGCTCCGGTCGCATATCCTCCGGCTGAATGAAACGCAGGAAGCGTTTCAGGTGCTGAAGCACAGGAGCATCCGTCCGGCATATCGTTCCATACAAAGTTTCCTTCTCTTTATAAAATGGGATACCATTCTGCAGCATCCATATCTTTAACAGTTCGATCCATTTGGATGGCTGCCAGCCGAGGAAGCTGTCAGGTATGTTTTTTCGCAATTGAAGGGCTTTGCACACCTGATGGTAATATGTCTTATCATGGCAGATGGTGTTCAGCGACACCTGGCCGCCCCTGTACAGGAAGTAGCATCTGTATTCTTCCCGCATGGTTTCTTTGGGAAGAAAGGAAAGGTCAATAAAATTACTTTTTCCGATGGCTCTTTGCGGCAGATTTCCGGAAGTTTCATAGCATGCCAACTCCCAATAGTACAATCTATTTTCCATCTCTGCCTCCTTTCTTTCTCAAACCAGCCGCCAGATTATGTTCCGGCTTTTGGAAAAATCCCATATTCTCTTTTGCAATCTTTTTGGGCATGTAGTCTATATACTGTTCTGTCATTTCCAGATAATCATGTCCCAGGTAATCCCGTACTCCCTGTATGGATACGCCATTGTCATAAAGCATCGTTGCCACTGTATGGCGGTAATCATGGGACTGGAACAGGTAATCCCCGCCGTCAATCTCATGGTCTTCGCAGAACTTTTTCATCTGATGACGGAAAGTCATGCTCCGGTAAGGGCCGCCGTTTTTGTTCGTAAACAGGTAGTCATCCGGCCCGATCTGGTGGGTTTTGATATAAACTTCCATGATCCTATACAGGCCCTCTGCTATGGGAATCCGCTTATAATTCTTCATCTTTACCTGATACACCTGAATCCAGGTATCATGGTTCTGGCGATAATAGGCATTTCCCTTCAGGGTACATATCTCGCTGATCCGCAGGCCCAGACACCAGAGATGGAGGTACATGCAGCGAAGATGATCCGGGAGCAGATGCAGCTTACCCAACACTTCTTCGCAGACCTCCGGTGAAACGCTCCGGTCATGATGTTTGACGATTATCTTTTTTTGATAAAGCTCTGGCTGGAACGGCATCGTTCCCCGATAATTTCGGGCGATGAGGAACCGGAAGAAATGATTCAGCCCGGATATATATGCATTAAAGGATTTTGCGGAAATCCCGCTTTCCTGCAATTCACCGAGGTAATCTTCAATCTGTTTTGTCGTACAGCTTGCGGCATCCTGACCTTGTTCCGATAAACGTACCAGGAAACGCTCCAACAGGCAGTATCTTGTCGTTATCGTGCTGATGGCCTGACCGGTAACGCCGATCTGGTATTTCATATATTCCTTGGCGTACCTGCGGTTTTCCTTGTGACTGATCTCTGTGAAGGACACACTAGTCACTGAACTGCTCCGATTCAGCCGATGCTCCGCAATTCTCAATCCATCCAGGTACCAGATATTCGCCTGCCAGTTAATCTGTGCATTATGCAGGAAGACTGTTTTCCGGCATAAATTCAGGATCGCAAGCATCTGGTGTTTATAAGTTTCGCTGGGAGCGTGTTCGGTCAGATAAGAGTTGAACATCTGCTCCTGTGTCAAGTCCATATCCTCAATATCCTGGATCTCCTGCTCGGTACAAAAGTCGTACAGATATTGGAGTCCAGTCAATCGTTGCCTCCGTTTGATCGGATTTTTCGTAATGGCAAGGATTTCATTCAATGTTGTAAAAACCTGTTCTTTTACATGCCATGCACAGGGTTTTGTGAAATCCCAGACCATATTAGACCGGTTCCTGACGGAATCCAGTTCCATCGCCAGTTCCTGATCCGGATGATAGGGAAGGAACAGAATTGTTTCTTCCAGCCGCCACCGGCATTGGTTCTTTCCCGCCAGGGTTTTCATTCGTCTGCGGATATCCGCCTGTTTTGTCCTGTCATACGCAAGGAGATAACGGTCAGCCGATTGGATCTGGCAGGCGGAGAACAGATAGTTCTGATATGCTTTCCGCAGTGGATAGTCCATCTCCAGAATATCCTGAATCCCCATTTCTGCCAGGAACTTCTTCAGCCGGCTTTTGGCGGTTTTAGCTGCATCTTCGCAGGAATCAATGGTTTCAATGATCTGCTCCGGCAACGCTTTTGGCTTTTCTTCCTGTCGCCATTCCCGTATTGCGTAGGCAGGCATTTTCTATCACCTCCCCTATAAAAGTTCTTTCACACCATACAGAGCGGAATGCTTGGCGTAGAACTCCTGGCTGGCTTCGATCAGCTCATCATCCATGATGTTCAGATAACGTATGGTAGTATTCAGATGCTTATGCCCCAGTGCCTGCTGGATCAGCTCCAGCCGCCATCCGTCTTTCCGGCGTATATTGGCAAAGTACCGCCGAAGCATATGCGGAGTCAGATCAATCCCTGTCTTTTTCTCCATCCGTTTCAGCATGTCATAGACGCTGTCCACTTTTAAAGGCTGTCCGGCGGTCTTTCCCGCGATATTGATGAACAGATAATTCTGATGCTGCAATAGTTTTCTGTACTCAGCCAGATAGTACATCAGGAAATCGAAGGAGTCATCGCTGATCCTGGCTTTTCGGTATTCTGCGTTTTTAGCTCTGGCATCATTTTCGTTATCTTCACGGAAGTAGACGCCAATCATGCGATTCCGGTAATCAATGTCGTGGACATAGTCTACACCAAGGATTTCCCCGATTCGGAATCCGGTTTCCGCAAGCAACAGGATGAGGAGTTGATCCCGGCAGTTGGTACACGCCTGAAGGACTGTGATAATTTCATCGTGTTCCGCAGGCCGCACGTTCCGTTCTTCTTCCTGCAGGTAACCTTTGAACGCCTGAAAGCGGAGTCTCTTTTTTACGCCTACCGCATTGACTGCGAAGTGGTAATTATAGGACAGTACCTTCAGGCTCCCAAGCTGTTCATACATTCCCTCGATATAAAGAAAGAACCTGAACACATCTTCCAGATATGCGTTGCAGGTTCCGTTGTGTATTACTTTTAAATTGTTCTTTTCTGTATGGTTCCCGGCTTTCAGCCAGTACAGGAAATCTACAAAGTGTTCATTCTGCCTTTCCAGATCCAGCTCATAAACCTGTGGGATTTCCATATGGATTTCATTCAGGTACTCCAGATAGTAGCATATAGAAAAGGCCGACCGTTTCACCGTATTAGGCGAACGATTGGCCTTGATTTTATATTTCAGATATTTGGATGGCAGCGGAACAATGTCATACGTCTGGCAGTCCTGGATGTAATAATATTTTGTACGCCCTTCTGTAAGGTTTTCTACCTTGTACCGTCTCAAACCGTTCGCCTCCTTTCCTCTACGCAATACACAGTATACCGTGTTGTTTCACAAATAGCTACCACAAAATCCAACCAAAAACGGGATTTTTTCTCCGAAAACCGAAGCACTACCAACAGGCTGTTTACCCGCTGGCAGCGCCATCTGGATCTTCCTCTTTTTCTGTTGGATTCAGCATCCCGTCCAAACCAAAACTGACAGCAACCGCATGATCTATCTGCGATAGTAATTCAGGAGTGATCGGCAGATTCTGATCTGTTGGTTTCAGGTCTTCCTTTTTATTCAAAATTTTTCCTCCCGCTTTCTCTTTGAAAACAAAGAAACTGTGCTGATATTCTGTATTATCTTAATCCAGAAGCACTGTTCTGTTCAATCCCGATGCTGATTGCAAGGGCTTCATTTACCGCCTCCATTGCGTTTTCATCCAACCGGCCTATGTAATCGCCAAGCCTGCTGCGGTCAATGGTGCGTACCTGTTCCAGCAGAACAATGGAGTTACGCCGCAGGCCCTCTGTACTGATTGGCAGAAAAACATGGGTAGGCAACCGGTGTTTTCTTTGTCTGCTGGTAATGGACGCCGCGATCACAGTAGGGCTGAAATGATTTCCAACATCATTCTGTATGATCAGCACAGGCCGGACGCCGCCCTGTTCACTGCCGATAATGGGCCGTAGATCCGCATAGTACAGATCCCCACGTTTAATTTCTTTCAATTCCATGCCACCTCCAGACATTTTCAGAGGCCCATTTCTAAGGCTGCCTGCTGTTCCTCTCTTGCAAGTGCGCCCACTTCCGCACGGGCGACCATTTCTTCTTCCATATCGATATAAGCCTGGAACAATTCCCTGGTCACCATAGGAAACTTTGCAGGCGGCATGTGACCTGTGCGGATAGCATCCAGCAGAGAAACCACCTGATCTTTCAATTCCTTTGTTTTGCACTGTGTAATACATCCGCTCTCCATTTTCAGAAGTGGGCGATCCAGCATGTCCGTCAGCAGAACCTGTCCGGCACGGTCTTTCCATGTATAGAGGAATCCGGAGATGTTCTCCGGAGTCATATTAAAAACATATTGCTGTGTACGGATTCCTTTCAGAGAGCTGACAGTTGCATATCCCACATAGAATCCGTCCATAGCACGTTCTACTTGATTGATCTCATCCATTGTCATGATCCTCCCTCCAATCTGTTTTACTATGTAAAAGGCCGGCAGCCTGGTTTTGGGCAGACTGCCGCCTTGTGATATCAATCGTTTTGTGCTTGCCAGTATTTATCCCCGATTTCCCCTGGCACGGGAACACACCAAACGGCCATGGCTTTGGCCTCATAGGAATCTCACCTCCCCGTGGATCTCACGGGGCCGCCCTCATTGGCTGCGACGGCTCACGGCAGAACAAGAAAAAGCCGCTTCAACGCTCGGCCTGTGACTGGACGGAAGTACCATTATAACCCTCTGCCTGTCATCGCCTTCGGTGCGGTTGCCCCGCATCGTCTGATCCATGAACCGGGAAATCTTCCTTCTTTCTTCTGCGGTGTAAAGAAGTTTCCCTGATTCCAATCATGTGGCTTGCCAGCTCCTGCCGACAACAGAGGGGAAGTATCTGGTATGCTGCATATGCGGTTTTCAAGGTGCCAGAGGGTGGATAGAAAATCCCCCTCACTTTACATGCCGAAAAGTGAGGGGGCCTACAACCGGAAATTTTTAAATTTCTATCATTTTTTTGATTTTGTCATAGAGTTTCCGGAGCCGCTTGCTGATCGCCTGCTGGGAAACGCCATAAATCTCACCGAGTTTCTGCTCGGAAAGCTCCTGGCCATGCCGAAGCCAGAGCAGCTTCTGGTCTTCCGCATCCAGCAGAGGAAGGACTTCTCTGAGCTTGTCCAAAAAGATGTTATTTAGAACTTTCTCAGCCACATCCTGATCCGAGTCGAATAAAACATCACGATCACGAAACTCCTGCGTTGGCAACATATCAATGGAAATGTCCTGATTGTTGATTGACCGTTCCTCCAGATACTTCTGCCGCCGCTGATTCCGGTAGAACTCCTTAAAATCATCCTCTGTCACTTCCATCAGCATCCCGTGCAGAGGAATAAAACGCTTATCCTTATAGGATGAATCACTTTCGCAGAGCGCACAGTACGCTTCATATGTAAGCTCCTGATACCCTCCGTCTTTTATAATAAATACCTTTTTGGGTGCATATTTCACCTGTAGATCCTCCGTTTCGTCTGAATTTTCGGGAAAATCCAGACGGACGGAGGCCCCCTACAGGAAGGGCGGCGCTGCCTGTCAAGCGGCAGCCATCGCCATTTTCCGACAAATAGAAAATGCGCTCGCCAAAAGACGAGCGCATGAAAGCGGCAATATGTACTGTTTTGTGAAAATGGATGTAAAAAAAGAAAAAATAATGTCGAACTAAAAAATACCGCAATCCCTTGGAGGACTGCGGTATGTAATGAATGTGATGTTTGACTGACTCCAGGCGGACAACCGCCATATGCTATATATTTCGTTGCCATGGTTTCCCCTTACGGGGATAACTGACAAGAAATGTGTGTTTTCCCCCTCATCAATTTTTAATGAGGGTATTATAATAGGGAAATTTTAGAAACCGAGTAGGATTCTCTTAGCTTTTGTCAAGCATCGCTAAAAAATTCGACAAGCCATAGCAAAATTTAAGTTAATTTGTAAATATGCTTATTTCTCTTATTGTATTTCAATGCGTGATTGTTTATTTTTGCTGTGTAACAAGTCTAACAAGACTTTCTATATCTTATTTTTCTATTCTACCAAGGGTACACTATACTTGTCAACAAATTTATTTAAGCAGGAGGGTTGGCAAGTGGAATATGGAACCATTCGGATCAAGCTGGATGATCTTTTGAAAGAATCCGGCCTTAGTAAAAATATGTTGAGCCATCGGGCAGAGATGCAACGGACACAGATCAACAACTACTGCAGAAACCAGATCACTCGATTGGATATAGACGTTCTTGGAAGGCTCTGTACAGTGTTGAATTGTGAGATTGGTGATCTGCTGGAATTTGTACCACCAACAGAAAAAGAAAAATAAGTCCCGCGGGAAGAGATTAATCACCCTTTCCTGCGGGTTTTTCTCTTTATAAAATCCTGTAATTGTCAGCTTGCGAAATCCAAAATATTTTTCTCTATTTTGTACAAAAGACACACTAACTCCACCAAAACTCCACCTTCGTATGGTACACTACCCTTGGAGGTGCAAGCAATGTCAAAAATGATTTTGATTATAGAGGATGAAGAATCCATTCAGAATATTATCAAGGCGTTCCTGGAGGACGCAGGCTATACGGTGGTTCTGGCTGCTGATGGCCTGGAAGGTATTGAACAGTTCCGGGCGAACAAGCCCGATCTGGTGCTTCTGGATTTAATGCTCCCGAAAATTGATGGCTTTGCCGTGTGTGAGATTCTGCGGAGGGAGAGCCGGGTTCCCATCATCATGCTCACCGCATTGGATGATGAAGATAGCCAGATGAAGGGCTTTGACGCTCTGGCAGATGATTACATCACCAAGCCCTTTTCCATGCCGGTTGTGATGAAGCATATCGAAGCGGTGCTGCGTCGGGCCGAACAGGGCGGCACTGCACCCAATAACGTGATCCGCTATAAGGAAATCACGGTGGATACGGACAGCCTTACCGTCCTTGTGGGAACAGAAAGCGTTTCCCTGACCACCAGGGAATTTGAGATTTTGAAACTCCTTCTGGAGAACCAAGGCCGGGTGGTGTCCAGGGAAAGGCTGCTGGACACGGTTTGGGGCTACGACTATATTGGCGACGAAAAAATCGTAAACACCCACATCAAGAACATCCGTAAAAAGCTGGGTGTGGATTACATCGAAACCATGAGAGGGGCGGGATATAAAATTGAGAAGGAAGATTAGTCAAAGCATCCAGGCCAAAACCTTCCTCAGTATGCTGGCGCTGCTGGTGGTCTGCTGCATTATCATTTACGGCATGGTGATGATTTTCCTGCCGAGAAATTACCACACGGAATTGGAAGGCCAGGTCACTTCCGATTTTTATGACTTGGTGGAGGTTCTGGAGCGGAATGGCTGGGAGGCCAGTTCGAACAGTCTGATGGAATTTTCCATGACGAATAACGCCTCAGTGGAAGTCAACGATAATTATGGGAATAATCTGTTCTCCGTGAATTTTGCCGACATGGAGAACCTGGACACTTCTGCTCCCTCTATGAGCTGTTCCGCAACATTCCAGCAAGGCGGGCAGACCTACCATGTATTTGCCAATGCCGCCCTGGTCGCGGTGGCGCAGTCCTATGACATCCTGCTAAAGCTCATCCCCTTTATTGCCGTTGTGATTCTGTTGATCTCCATCATTGGGGCGGTGGTTTGTTCCCGGTACTATTCCAAGCCGCTGGTCAATATCAGCAACGTGGCAAAGCGGATGACCACCCTGGACATGACCTGGAAGTGTGAAGTCAACCGAAAAGACGAAATCGGTGTGCTGGCCGCCAGCCTGAATGAAATGGCGGATCAGCTCAGCAATGCGCTGGCCAGCCTGCGGTCAGCGAACTGGCAGTTGAAGAAAGATATTGAGCGGGAGCGTGAGCAGGAAAAGCAGCGCGTGGAATTTTTCACCGCCGTCTCCCATGAGCTGAAAACTCCCATCGCCATCATCAAGGGGCAACTGGAGGGCATGATCTATCAGGTTGGCGAATACAAAGACCGCGATACTTACCTGCGCCGGTGTATGAAAACCACCAATGACATGGAGGCGCTGGTCAAGGAGATTTTGTCGGCGGCTCGGATGGGCGGCAGCGATTTCCACCTGGAGCGCACCGACCTGGACATCAGCCAAATGCTGCGAAAGGTCTGCCAGCAGTTCCGTGGCCGGATGGAGGATAAGCAGATGGAACTTCGCATGGACATCCAGCCGGAATACCACTACCAGGGGGACCGGCGGCTTATGGAGAAAGTGTTCACCAATGTGATCGGAAATGCCGTGGCATATTCGCCAGCGGGGGCTGTGATTACTGTCACACAAAAGGACGAGGTGTTTTCCGTGGAGAATACCGGCGTCCACATTGCAGAGGAAGATTTGGAGCGTATCTTCACTCCCTTCTATCGGGTGGACAAATCCCGGAACCGGAATAGCGGCGGCAGCGGTCTGGGGCTGTATATCACCAAAACCATCCTCGACCACCACGAAATCATCCACAACATGGTCAATACGGAAAACGGTGTGAAGTTTACGGCGTTCCTATGGTGATGGCACCATATTATTATCCAAAAGCGTCGGATGCGTATCTCATGGGGTGGCACATCCGGCGCTTTATTATGGATTATCTATGCCTTTGGGTGGATAACAAGTTTATTTTCCGGTGCCATTCAGCCTAATTTCTTATGCTCGCAGCGCCTTTTGAATGTAAGCCTTTCTTTTACGGGAAGTTGCGTTATTGTTAATCTGCGTTGCTTGCCGTATGAGGGCTAATGTGTTACTTTGGATTTATCAAAGCAAAGGAGTGTAACGCACAATGTTTGGAGAAAACTTAAAAACTCTCAGAAAGCAAAAAGGCTTTTCACAGGAAGAATTGGCAACAAGGCTCCATGTAGTCCGACAGACCATTTCTAAGTGGGAGAAAAATTTATCTGTTCCCGACGCCGATACCCTTATCCGATTGGCTGAAATATTGGAAGTATCTGTCAGCGAATTGCTGGGGGCAAAAATTGAAAATGAAAATACCGCCAGTGATGTCGCAGAGCAGTTATCAAGGATAAATGAGCAGCTTGCAATCAAAAATCGCCGCTCACGCCGTATCTGGAAAATCGTTGCCATTATATTGGCGGCTATCGTTTTAATAAACATTTTCATTGCCGTGTTTTTCAGCGTTCCAAACCTCAATGAAGGCATTCAGAGCAATCAGCCAGAGATAACCGATCAAATACAAAACATAGAGGAATGAATGGCAAAGCCAGCCGAACTATTCAACGATAAAATAAACACCACCTGCAAAACAAGCTGATCCGGGCTATCCTAAAGGACAGCCCATAAGAAAACGCCGGACGCGGCGGCCTGCTGGCCCTGCGCCCGGTGCTTTCTTATGGATTTTCCTCTACGCATTTAGAAGCCTTTGCTGGCGGGGATTGGATAATCTGTCCTGCTTACCTGCCGACTACGCCGGGAAAGTCTTACTACGGATGCGCTTTTAACGTCCTAAATGAGTAGACAAGAACGGGATTTTTTGTACCAGAATGGCTTTGCTTGCTGCTGCTTTAGATATGAAGTACAATAGATTTAATTGCTTGTTTCCTGCAGGTTGATTTTTCTTCAAGAAGTTAAAATATGCTCCATTGTTTTTTGGATTCCAGTTTTCTATACTATTATCAGGAGGTAGGGATAATGAAAGAAATCAATCTTGGCCGTATCCTGGTTGAAAATCGCCATAAGCGTGGGATTACACAGGATGAGCTGGCCGCATATATGGGAGTATCTAAAGCCGCTGTTTCAAAATGGGAAACAGGAATGACATATCCTGATATTACTTTGTTACCGCAGCTTGCCACCTATTTTAATATCAGTATTGATGAACTGATTGGCTATGAGCCACAAATGACAAAGGAGCAGATTCGAGTCCTATGTCGAAAATTAGCAACCGACTTTTCTACGCAGCCGATAGAAAAGGTTCGGGAGCAATGCCAGGAAATTACGAAAAAGTATTTCTCCTGTTTTCCTCTTTTGTATCAGATTGGGAGCTTGTATGTAAACTATAGCCCATTGGTTGAGAATAAGGCTACGGCAAAAGAAATGTTAGAGGATGCCAGCAGGTTATTTGAACGGGTAAAGTCCGAAACAGACAATGTGGATCTGGCAAAACAGGCTCTCAATATGGAAGCACTATGCCAATTAACCTTGGGCAATCCATCAGAAGTATTAAATCTTTTGGGCGAGCCAGATTTTTCTATGACATCCACAGAACCCTTGCTGGCTTCTGCCTACCACTTTTTGGGTAATAAAAAAGAGGCCAAGAGTATTTTACAAGTTGGCATTTTCCAACATACCGTTGTGCTTATCAATCTACTATCCATCTATCTGGGGCTGTGTTTGGAGCGCAAAGAAGTCTTTGAAGAAACGGCAAGAAAATCCTATGCAATTATAGAGGCTTTTGACTTGGAGAAACTGCACCCAGGGATTATACTTCCGCTGTATTTCACGCTTGCACAAGGGTATATGAAACTGGGAAACTCTGAAAAAGCGTTGGAACTGCTGGAACGATATACAAAACTGGCAACCAGCAATATCTATCCCTTGAGTTTTCACGGAAATGAATACTTTGACCTTTTAGATGGCTGGCTGGAAAATACACTTACAATGGGCAGCGATATGCCGCGAAATGAGATGACAATTAAGAAAAGCGCGGTAGAGTCCATTATAAACTGCAAAACCTTTGAACCGTTGAGAGACGATGTTCATTTCCAAAATATCATAAAGCGGCTGAAAACCCTTGAAGAAAATGATTGAGTTGGTTTAGAAACGGAGGATTATAAAATGATTCGCAAAATGTTAAAAAGCCTTCTTGGTGAAAATTTCACCGAAAATAACGCAAAACTGGCGTCCGTCAATTTTGCGATTGTCCTTTTGATGTTTCTTCTGTCCGGCATTATGCTGTTCTTCCTGCCGGAGCAGATTTCTATTTTGCATACGGGTGATACCTATTATCCCTTACCCAGTGTTTTAGCTGTTTGGTTGCTCCCAATCATTGCGCTGGTTATAAACATCGGATTTATCAAGCAGAAGCGGCTTTCAAAAATGAATAGTATTGTGTTTGTTGTTCTTTTAGTAATAATGATGACATCCTACATTTCACAGATATGAGTCGGATCAACCATGAAGCGTACACTCTATAAAGCAATCTTAAAAAGTAGAAGCGCCCCCATTATTACGCTTTCACTTTCTATGATCGGTATTTATGTGGGGTACTTGATATGGTATGTACTGGATCACTACCTTCCCGGACCAATATCTGTCTATCGTGTGTTCGTGTCCATCCTTGCAATTTGGATAAGTACATTTATTGCGATATATAAAATACCCGATCAGCTTTTTACAAATCGCCGGATAAAAGATGTTCTGTGCTTTCCGCTGTCGTCAAGCAGATTAGTCCTGTTAGTCATTGGCCGTCTTGCCTGCGTACAATTAGGCGTTACCATTTCTGCATTTTGGGCCTGCTTTTTATATGCCACTTCAGATTGGCCTTCGACAGTAACCATAATGCTGTTTTGCTGGATAGGTAGTTGCTTGATTGATCTGCTTGTTCTGCTAATGTCTACGGCCATTGGCAATTTACTCCCGGCATCCAGTGTGGGATATGGATTTATAGTTTTACAATATGGGGCATTTTTGCTGTTGGCCCTTTCAGCCGGCAATCTTGTATCAGAGATTTTCTTTGTGCCGGATTTTTTAGATAACCTGAATGAAGCGTTTTGCCCCGACAAGTGGCTCCTGATTGCAATGTTGGTTGCAGCTTTCTCAACCCTTTGTGCTTACTTTTGCGTAAAGGCTGGATATGTTCGCGGGTATCTGAACACCCAGAACTTTCAGCATCAAAAAGCCAATAAAGCCATAGCGCCTACAAAAATTAAAAATCCGTACTTCCTGTTGGAATGGAAACGGGTATCAAGAAACAAGGAACTCATTTTCTTTTCAAACATTAAGAATATCATAACAGTAGTTGTTCTGTGTGGGCTATTGGTGCAAAACTTTGATTGGATAGGAGTGTCCGAGCGATATACCATAGAATTGTTTCTGCTGGTGTCCTGCTGTGCTGTGAACACCATTTCAAGCACCGCCTATTCCAGCGATCCGAATAAAGCATACATTTCATTTCTTCCCATATCCTCACACCGATTATTTTTCTGGAAAACCCTGCAAGGTTTCTTTTGGGGAGAGATTACTGTATTGCTGTTCTGGGTGGGAGCAACCTTTTTTCATGGTATATCTGCACTGGATGCCTTCTTGCTTCTCATTTATGGAACTGTCATGAATTATGGCTGTGTATGGCTTGGAGTATTTTTAGACTACAAAATGCCCCGCTCACCCAATAGCACAAATGAACTGCTCCACGGAAATATCAGCAAAGTAATCGTGCTTTTTGCTTCGATAACTTTGACTGTTGTGGAAATCTATTTTACAACGCAAATCATTGATTATATTTCTCTGCTGCCATTTGCTGTTTGTGTGAGTGGTTGTGTTGTTGCGATCGAGTGCGTATATTGGTTGTTTTGCAGGAGGAGTTTTCGTGATTAAAGTAAAAGGCATATCGAAAAAGTATGGAAACAGAATAATTTTTGAAAACATCTCCTGCTCCTTGGACAATCAACGGATTTATGCACTGGTTGGCGTCAATGGCATTGGAAAATCTACACTATTAAATGCCATCACACAGCCGGCCAGCATGGATAGCGGAAAAGTGGAGATTGATGGGATTGATAATCGGGAGTTTAAGTCTAAGTTTCAGTTTTTCTATGTTCCAGACAGCAAAGAGATGTTTTTGAATTTGACTGGAAATGAATACTTGAAGTGCATCATACAGCTATATCGCCAAAATGCCGTTAAAGCAAAGGAAACGCTCGAAAGGTTGTCAACTGCTTTCAAGTTGGAGCGGTCACTGAACGAATATATTGCAAACTATTCGCTTGGCATGAAACAAAAGGTGTATCTGATTGCGGCCTTTCTTTCTGGTGCAGGAAATCTAATTCTGGATGAACCTTTTAATGGCCTTGATCCAGAAAGCGTTGCTACCCTAAAAAAGTTTCTAATTGAATATCGGGACGCAGGGAACCTTGTACTCTTTTCAGCCCATAACCTTGATTTGGTTGCAAACTTTTGTGACGATGTGGTTTTTATCGACAAGCAGAGAAAGGTTTTCCAGTTTGAAAATCCACGCGACTTTGTACAACTGGAGGACGCCTTTTTTCAAACTTGTGTCTGATAATAAAGGATTAGTATTCTGCCGAACAATGGCAAAAAAAGCCGTCGTTCAGCAGCCCATTTTACATGCCTGATTAGATTGCGGCGGCTTTGAACCAATCAAGTCCGCCGATTTTTTACACCTTATTGCCAACTCCACCTAAAAAATATCTCAACTCCACCTCAACTCCACCTTCGTAGTGTACCATAAGGGTGTTCCCGGCAGACGGGACACCACCGGAGCGGGAAACGCCCCGGCAAAAAACTACGTTAGGAGGTACACAAGTGAACCCACTGGTTTTACGAAAAGGAAATGAGGTGGCTCAGACATGAACCTGTGCAAACGGGCCTGCCTGTATTCCATCCGCAAAAAGGGCAAGACCCTCACGCTGCTGGCGTTTCTGCTGGTCATGGCCACGCTGATGCTGACCTGCCTTTCCATCCAATCGGCCACAGAAACGGCCAACGCCAATATCAAAAAAGCCCTGCTGGGCTATTTCACCATCAACGCCAAGACGCTGGAAAACGGCATCCCGGAGGATACGGTGAGCCAGATTCTTGATGTGGATGGCTTGAGCGGCAGGTACACCCTGCGCTCCTACACCTACGCTACTTATTTTGACGCAGACGGGAACCTTCTGGAAATCAACACCGAGGGAGCTGCCCAGGTGCCGGAGGGCTATGAGAACGCCGGACGGGTGGTGGCAAACTCCAATTCCCAGGAGGACAGCTATTTCACCGATGGCGGCTTTGAGATGGTGGAGGGCAACCCCATCACCACCGAAACCGGCAGCCATGTGCTGATCCACGAGAAATTCGCCCAGCGCAACGGCCTGTCTGTGGGCGACACCATGTTGCTGGGGAATGTGGAGGACAAAGATAAGACCATCCCCGTGACGGTAGCCGGAATCTTCACCAACACCGAGGAACAGGATTCCATCGGCATGGCCCCGTCCTATGACCTTTACGACAACATCGTGTTTACCGACCTCTCCACCGCCTCTTTCCTGCTCTACGGCACCGAGGGAACCACTAACGTCCAGTACGGGGATTTCTATGTGAACGACCCGGACGAGCTGGAGCGCATTATGACCGATGTGCAGGAATTGGATGGCGTAGATTGGGAGAGCTGCACCCTGACTCGCTATGACAACGACTATCAGAACGCCAAGGAATCCTTGGAGGGCTTGCAGAACATCGTCTTTATCGCCATTGCGGTGGTATCGGTGATCTGTTTCCTGGTACTGGCCCTGTTCCTGACGCTGAGGCTCCGTGGGCGTATCCATGAAACCGGCGTCTATCTGGCCATGGGCATTTCCAAAGGCTCGGTGCTGCTGCAATACCTGCTGGAAGTGATCCTTGTGGCGGCCATCGCCCTGGTGATCTCATTCGGCACCAGCACAGCCATTTCCCATCAGATCGGGAGCAGCCTGCTCTCCCAGGTGACAAGCGAAACCTATGAAACGGTGGACTTGACCGGGGAAAGCGACACTGCGGAAGAAGAAGCTACTGAGGATTTGGGCCTTGCCGAGATCGAGGTGGCCGTTTCCGCCGAGGATTACGCACTGGTTTGGGCTTTTGGCATGGTGCTGTGTATGGCCTCTACCGCACTGGCGGCCTACCCGATCATGAAGATGAAGCCCAAGAGTATTTTGTCGCAGATGAGTTAAGGAGGTGCAGGCGATATGAATTTAGGAATACGAGCGATTTTATACAGCGCACGGAAGTGGAAAAAGACGCTACTGGTGTTCTTCCTGCTCCTGGCTATTACCACCCTGGTGCTGTCCGGGCTGGCGATTGCCGACGCTCAGGAGGAACAGGCCGAGGAAGTCCGGGGAACTACTGGGGCCAGCTTTACGGTGGAGAGAAACTTATCTACTGGTGGTTGGTCAAATGGCAGCGATGGCACTTATAGTACGCAGGAGTTTATCTCCGAAGATATGATTCAGGAAATTGCGTCTGTGGACGGAATCGAAGGATATGACGCTTCATTTATTTTGATGCCATTTTTCTATGATGAAACTGGGAAAGCGTTGCCCGCAAAGGTGTACAGCTTTTTCACCTATGGCACTATCAATTCTGAATATAGCGAGTTGTTCCTGTCAGGGAAACTGGAGATTGTAGAAGGGTCGCATATTACAGACGATATAGACAATGGGATCATCATCAGCCGGGAACTCGCAGAAGAAAACGGGCTGGAAATTGGCGACACAATAACAGGTGTATGCTACCCGGAAAACAACACCCCGGAAGTGGATATGCAACTCGTTGGTATTTTTGATGTGGTGGCGGACAAGGACGACCAGGTTAATATGTATGACGCCTCATCCTACTTTGATTATTCCGATTATACCTTTTGCAGTATGGGGGCAATGGTCCAGTTGGTTGAAGGATGGGGAACCGATGAGATTGAAGAAGCAAACTTCTATGTTTCCGATGCAGCTCAGTTAGATAGCGTAATTGCGGAAGTACAAAAGATTTCCTCTATCAACTGGAACAATTTCAATATCACTGCCAATGACGAGGTGTATCAGAATATCTCCAGCGCCCTTTCCGACACGGGCACCCTGATTACCACCCTCATTGTTGTTATTACTGCTGTGAGCATGGTTCTGATTATCCTCATTCTCTCCATGTCCATCCGCAGCCGGAAAAGAGAAACCGGAATCCTGCTGGCGGTGGGTATCGCCAAACCTGCGGTGATTCTCCAATATGTGCTGGAAACCCTGCTGATCGCGGTAGTGGCCTTCCCGCTGGCGTATCTATCGAGCAAGCAGGTTGCCGGCACCCTGGGTACGCTGTTCGGCAAGGCCGCAGAGAATGTCATCGTCACCCCGGAGCATTTCATGCTGGTGGCTATCGTGGGCGGTATCCTGCTGGTGGCGGCGGTGCTGGTGTCCAGCATCTCGACCATGCGGCTGAAGCCCAAGCAAATCTTAGCGCAGATGGAGTAAAGGAGGCGCAATATGAACCACAAAACGAATTTAGGAATACGAGCGGTTTTACATACCGCGAGAAAATGGAAAAAGACCTTGCTGGTGTTCTTCCTGCTCTTGGCTATTACCACCCTGGTAATGTCCGGGCTGGCGATTGCAGACGCACAAGAGGAGCAGTCGGAAGAACTGCGTGGCGTAACAGGGGCCAGTTTTACTGTCAATGCCAACAACGGCTATACCCTGCAGCCTGTCACAGACGAAATGATTGAGGAAATCGCCGCGATTGACGGAGTAGAATCCTATAACACTTCCCATTGGACAATCGTAAATCTCTATCATCAAGATACTTTGATGAAAGGGACAGATGAACGAGAATATGTAGCAGACCTTTTTTATGGAACAGGCTGCTTTGATTCGGAGTATTCTCCACTGTTTCTTAGTGGAGCCTTGCGTTTAACAGAAGGCTGCCATGTAACGGAGGGTAATAGTGGAATTATTTTGTACGAAGGCTTGGCTGAGAAATATGGATTGTCCCTTGGCGATACGCTCGAAATTAAAAACGGGAATCCAGACGACCCGTTGGTTGAGTGTGAGATTGCTGGTCTGTTTGAGGTCATCGCGGATGATGACGACGAGCAGGCAACTATGGCAAAGCCCTCAACCTTATACGATTACGAGAACTATATCTTTACAGATATGGATACCATGTCGGCTGTTTCTGCGCCCTATACGGCCAGCAATGGAAATGGAATTACTTCCGTTGACTTCTTCGTTTCGGACGCTGCTAAGCTGGAAAGCATTGTCCAGGAAGTGCAGAACAGCACCTCTATCGACTGGAACTCCTATTACATCACCGTGAGCAATGAAGTGTACGAGCGCATTTCCAGCTCTATTGCGGATACGACTACTTTGGTTACGACGCTGATCGTGGTGATTACTGTGGTGAGCATGGTTTTGATAATTCTCATCCTCTCCATGTCCATCCGCAGCCGGAAACGAGAAACCGGCATTTTGCTGGCGGTGGGGATTGCCAAGCCTGCGGTCATTCTACAATATGTGCTGGAAACCATGCTGATTGCGGTGGTGGCCTTCCCGTTGGCCTACCTTTCCAGCAAGCAGGTTGCCGGCGCCCTGGGGACGCTGTTCGGCAAAGCGGCAGAGAATGTCATCGTCACCCCGGAGCATTTCATGCTGGTGGCTATCGTGGGCGGTATCCTGCTGGTGGCGGCGGTGCTGGTGTCCAGCATCTCGACCATGCGGCTGAAGCCCAAGCAAATCTTGGCGCAGATGGAGTAAAGGAGGTGCAGGCAATATGAATTTAGGAATACGAGCAATTTTATATAGCGCACGGAAGTGGAAAAAGACCTTGCTGGTGTTCTGTCTGCTCTTGGCCATTACCACCTTGGTGTTGTCCGGCCTTGCCATAGCTGATGCTCAGGAGGAACAGGCCGAGGAAGTCCGGGGAACCACCGGAGCCAGCTTCACCGTGGAGCGTGACATCTCTACGGGCGGCTGGAACGGCAATTACAGCACGCAGGAATTTATGTCCGAGGACATGATTCAGCAGATTGCCGCAGTGGATGGTATTGAAGGGTATGACGCCACTTTGATTACTCTGCCCCGTATCTTCAATGATAAGGGCGAGGAACTGGCCCATGAGAATTACAGCTTCTACAACTACGGCTCCTACAATTCCCAATACCATGAGCTGTTTCTGTCGGGCCGGTTTGAGTTGGTGGAAGGCACCCACATTACCGATGATATGACCAATAGCATTATTATCAGCCGGGAACTGGCTGAGTGGAACGGGCTGAAGGTTGGAGACACCTTGACAGGCGTTTACTACCCGGAGAATAACACCCCGGAAGTGGATATGAAGATCGTAGGTATCTTCGATGTGGTGACGGATAAGAACGACCAAGTAAATATGTATGATGATGCGTCCTATTACGCCTATTCCAGCTATGTTTTTTGCAGCATGGACGCAGCCGAAGGCTTGATTAAGGGCTGGGGCGAAGATGGCGAGGGCATTTCCGAAGCCTACTACTATGTCACGGACGCTGCCCAATTAGAGAATGTGATTCGGGAAGTGCAGAGCATTTCCTCGATCAACTGGAACAACTACAAGATTACCGCCAATGACGAGGTGTATCAGAATATCTCCAGCGCCCTTTCAGACACCGGCACTCTGATTACCACCCTTATTATCGTCATTACCGCTGTGAGCATGGTGCTGATTATTCTCATCCTCTCCATGTCCATCCGCAGCCGGAAACGGGAAACCGGAATCCTGCTGGCGGTTGGAATCGCCAAGCCTGCGGTGATTCTCCAATATGTGCTGGAAACCCTGCTGATCGCAGTGGTGGCCTTTCCGCTGGCCTACCTCTCCAGTAAGCAGGTGGCTGGCACCCTTGGAACACTGTTCGGCAAGGCGGCGGAGAATGTCATCGTCACCCCGGAGCATTTCATGCTGGTGGCTATCGTGGGTGGCATCCTACTGGTGGCGGCAGTGCTGGTGTCCAGTATCTCGACTATGCGGTTGAAACCCAAGCAAATCTTAGCGCAGATGGAGTAAAGGAGGACGCAATATGAATTTAGGAATACGAGCGATTTTATACAGCGCACGGAAGTGGAAAAAGACGCTACTGGTGTTCTTCCTGCTCCTGGCTATTACCACCCTGGTGCTGTCCGGGCTGGCGATTGCCGACGCCCAGGAGGAGCAGGCTGAGGAACTGCGGGGTGTGACGGGAACCAGTTTTACTGTGGAACGAAATCTATCTACTGGAGGCTGGACAAGCGGCAATGGCGGTTCATATAGTACGCAGGAATTTATTTCAGATGAAATGCTTCAGGAGATTGCCTCAGTAGACGGGATTGCCGGATATGATGCTTCGATTGTTTCAATGCCTTATTACTTCAAGGAAACGGGCGACAGCGTGGTTACAACGGGCTACACCAACAGTTTTTATACCTATGGCTCTATCAATACGGAGTATAACGATTTATTCGTATCAGGACGATTTGAATTGGTTGAAGGGTCCCATATCACAGAGGATATGACCAATGGCCTTATCATCAGCCGGGAACGTGCTGAACAGAATGGATTGAAAGTCGGCAGCAAAGTTGTTGGAATCAATGACCCTTATACCGATGATCCCGAAGTGGATATGGAAATTGTGGGGATTTTTGAAGTGGTGGCTGACAAGAACGATGAGGCCACAATGTACGATGCGTCTACCATGTGGGATTTTTCTAACTATGCCTTTTGTAGCAAAGCTGCGATGGAGGCAATGTGTGTAAATTATGGTGATGGCAACAAAATTCAAGAGGCAGATTTCTATGTAACTGACGCAGCACAGTTAGAGAGCGTGATAAACGAAGTACAGAGCATTTCTTCTATCAACTGGAACAACTTTATTGTTACAGCCAATGATGAAGTGTATCAGAACATTTCAAGTTCTCTCTCTGACACAACTGCTTTGGTTACGACGCTGATTATTGTCATTACTGCTGTGAGCATGGTGCTGATTATTCTTATTCTCTCCATGTCCATCCGCAGCCGGAAACGGGAAACCGGCATTTTGCTGGCGGTGGGTATTGCCAAGCCTGCGGTCATTCTCCAATATGTGCTGGAAACCCTGCTGATTGCGGTGGTGGCCTTCCCGCTGGCCTACCTATCCAGTAAGCAAGTGGCCGGCACCCTGGGTACACTGTTCGGCAAGGCGGCGGAGAATGTCATCGTCACGCCGGAACACTTTATGCTGGTGGCTGTCGTGGGCGGCATCCTGCTGGTGGCGGCGGTGCTGGTGTCCAGTATCTCGACCATGCGGTTGAAGCCCAAGCAGATTTTGTCGCAGATGGAATAAGACCATCCACCCCCTAGAATAACGAAATGAGGTAATCACTATGAGTATCATGGAAATCAAGCAAGTAGGATATTCCTACGATAATAAAAAGAAAGTCTTAAAAGACGTCAACGCCGAAATGGAACAGGGCAAGCTCTACGCCATCCTGGGGCCTTCCGGCTGCGGTAAAACCACCCTGCTCTCCCTGATCGGCGGCTTGGACAGCCCCGGCAGCGGCCAGATCTATTTTGACGGGCAGGATATTGCCAAGACGGGCCTTTCCGACCACCGGAAAAACCATGTGTCATTTATCTTTCAGGCATACAACCTGATCGACTACCTGACTCCCGCAGAGAATGTGTCGCTGACTTCCAAGCTGCCGCCGCTGCCCATTTTGGAGCGGCTTGGCCTGACGAAAGAAGAAGCCAAGCGGAATGTGCTGAAGCTCTCCGGCGGCCAGCAGCAGCGTGTGGCCATCGCCCGCGCCCTGGCAAGCGAGGCTCCGGTGATCCTGGCAGACGAGCCTACCGGCAATCTGGACGAGGACACCGCCCAGGACATTACCGAGATCCTCAAAGAGAGCGCCCACAAGATGAACAAGTGTGTGGTGGTCGTCACCCACTCCAACGAACTGGCGAAGCAGGCCGATGTGGTGTTCCGTCTGAAAAAAGGTGAGCTGCAGGTGCTGGAGCGCGTTCAAGATGGAGCCGCCCAACCCCAATCCCGCAGAAACAACACTCCCCGCAGTGAAAGGAGGGCAAAATGATGGAGATGGACAGCAATCCAATCACGAAACCCTCGAAAAAGGGAACGATCCTTTCCGCAGTTTTTTATGCTCTTGCGGCGGTGCTGCTGATTACAGCCTTTGTCTCTCTGGTGGCCTGCCATCAAAATATCTCCCGGCAGCTTGAGCAGGGCGTCCCTGTGCAGGGAAATGAATTGGCCATTGTGAATCTCTATCTTACAAGCTGTGTGCAGTATTTCGCCTTTGCCGCCGCCATGGTGTTTTGCGGCAAGGCTGCCCACAGGGTGCTGGCGATTCAGAGCGAAGCGCCGGTACAGGTCGCGCCTTATATGCTCAATCCCCCGGCAGAGGCCACCGGCTCCACTTTTACGGAAGAGGTGGAGCCGGAGGAGGACGATACGGATTTTGAGGCTTGGGGATTCCGGGAAAAGGAAGAATAAAAGACGTTGGAGCGCTTGCCAAGAAGCATTCCTCCAGTCATGTTTTAAATAGTTTGTCCTTGGAGGTGATAGTATCGGACATATTATTATGATTGAGCTGCAGGCACAGGACTCAACAGCTTTTCAAGATATTTTATTTGTTTTAAATAAACATCCGGAATTAAAAAAATGGATGCTGGATGATGAGCCGATACTATCATTTCCCGGCCTGGACATATATCCACGTAGAAGGAAAGTTTTCAGGGATCATCAAGAAATCCGGTTAACACATAAAGAATATGAGATTCTTCTTCTGCTGGTTACCAATAAAGGATGGGTTTTAACTTATAATCAGATCTACGAAAAAGTCTGGAACGATTTTCCCACGGGAGGTGAGCGTAACACCATTGGGTTCCATATCTACAACTTACGGGAAAAGCTGTACCAGGCAGCTCCCAATGCTCCCTTTACTATCCGATCTGTCCGGGAAGTTGGATACTGCTTTGAAATACAAGCAGATAAATAAGAGTCAGCAGTCTGATCCATTCAGACTGCTGTTCTTCTTTTCTGCTGTAAATCCCTCTTACAATGGGAAGTTCACCATCTCCTGTCATCATGCCAGGTGCCACCTTTCACCAAAAGGGCACCGTTGCCCCTTGGCGGAAGGTGGTATTTTTACACGGTCACGGTTTCCGGATCTGAAAAAGCAATCTGCTCTTTCCGCCCCTGGAACGGTACCTTTACTCAGTAACGAGAAGCTCCGCCTTTTCAAATCCTGGATTGTCCGCCGTACAGTAGATGCTGATGTTTTCAACTCGTTGGAAATGTTCCATATCAAAAAGACAACACGTTTTATCCGTGTTTGATCACAATCAACCATTGCTTTCTGTTGACGTTTTCTGTTGCACGTGTTATACTGTTATGCATAAAAGCATAACACTTATAACAGGAGGGGTGAGGATGGATTGAAGCTAATTATTTCAAATGTATCAGGTGTACCCATTTACGAGCAAATTAAACAGCAGGTCAAAGCCGCTATCCTGTCGGGAGAACTAAAAGAGGAAGAAGCCTTGCCTTCTCTCCGTACTCTGGCAAAGGACTTAAAGATCAGTGTTTTGACAGTTACAAGGGCCTATACAGAACTGGAACAGGAAGGGTTTGTCAAGAATGTTCAGGGCCGCGGTTGTTTTGTACTTGGCAGCGGTTCCGAACTTATGAAGGAGCAGCTAATTTGCAAAGTGGAAAATAGCTTAACAGAAGCTATAAAAGCAGCAAAAATTGCTAACCTATCTAATGAGGAACTACATCATCTTTTAGATATTTTATTGGAGGCGAATACAGATGACTAATTATTTGGAAGTAAAAAATCTGTCAAAATCTTTCGACAGTTTTCAGCTTCACAACATTACTTTTACGCTCCCCAAAGGCTATATCATGGGGCTGATCGGGCCGAACGGTTCCGGCAAAACAACTACAATTAAGCTCATTCTGAATATGCTCAAACGCAACGGCGGAGAAATCAAAATCATGGGCTTGGACAATATCGCCGATGAACAGAAGGCAAAGGCAGAGCTTGGCGTTGTGTTTGATACAAACTATTTCAGTGATGATTGGAAAGTTTCTGAGGTAGAAAAATCCATCTCTGTTTTCTATCCCAACTGGAACACGGAGCGTTTTAGTGAAATGCTACGGAAATTTCATATCGCTCCGACCAAAAAGGTCAAAGAACTGTCAAAGGGGATGCAGATGAAGTTGATGCTGGCTTGTGCGTTCTCCTATGACGCAAAGCTGCTGATTTTGGATGAACCTACCAGCGGCCTTGATCCAGTTTCCAGAGATGAATTGCTTCAGATCCTCTCGGAATACATTGAGGACGGAGAACACAGCGTTTTATTTTCCACCCATATTACTGGCGATTTGGAACGAGCCGCTGATTATATCACATACATCAGTTATGGGGAACTTTTTTTCACTGGCAGCAAGGATGAATTTGTTGATATGTTCCGCATCGTTAAGGGTGGTATGGATGAACTTTCCGCTGATCTACAAGCGAAGGCGGTTGGCGTTCGTACTTTCCCGACTGGTTTTGAAGCTCTGGTAAAAACCGAGGATATTGGCTCATTTACTGCATTGGACATTGAACCGGCTACCATTGACGAAATCGTTGTGTTTACAAGCAAGAAAGGTGAGGATTATGAGTAATATATTGAAAGCTACAAGACTGGATTTTTCCCTTGTAAAACCGTATGTCAAAGTGATTGGGTTTACTATGCTTCTCCCCATCGCTTTTGCAGCAATCAACCGATCTATATTGACAGGAGTTTCTTTCGCCATGTGCTTTATCGCCATGACAACCGGCTATACTTTCTCCGTCACAGAAAAAAATAGCATGGAACGCCTATATGGTATTTTGCCTGTAAAGAAAAGTGAAATGGTGATGGGACGGTATCTTTTTGTTGTTGTGCTTGGAGTTATCGCTTTGGTGGTGTCTCTTATCACACAGCCGATTGTATTACGGGCATTGGGAGAAACCGTTGAACCGTTTGACATTATCAGTGCGGCCATTGGCGGCCTGTTCTTGTTTGCACTTTACACGGTATTTCAAATTCCCGGATATTACAAATTTGGCTCTATCAAAGGCCGGGTGTTTATGTATATTCCGGTTGCGGGATTTTTAGTGACTTTGTTTCTTCTTCCTAAACTGCCTGCTGATAACCCCATTATCAACGCGATTGCCAGTTCACCTGTGCTGCTTCTCACTCTTGCGATTGCGCTGGTGATTGTTATGTATGCTGTGTCGATCTGGTTCTCTGTTCAGATTATGAAAAATAAAGAAATGTGAGGTGGATAGTATGGATTTCACGATTTTAGCAGTAGTGCTTCTGATTGGTGTTGGTATTCCTGTTCGGAATAAACTTATCCGTAAATATCGGGAGGAAAAAAAGAAACAGGATAAAAACCGGGATGAAAAATGATGGATATGGAAAAAACAGAGTTTATACGCTGCCCGATCTGTGGAAATAAAACGCGCGACAAAGTTAGAGAAGATACTATTCTGAAAAATTTTCCTCTCTTTTGTCCAAAATGTAAAAGCGAATGTCTAATTGATGTTGAACAATTCCATATATCCGTTATCAAAGCGCCAGACGCACAGCCGCAGAGCCGATAACACACAAGGTCTAATTTCTTGTGGTTATCGGCTCTTTTGAATGGGGGTGCCGCTATCAAGCTATTAAAAACGATGAAGGAGGTCTGCCTATATGAATGAAGTTTTGAAACTGGAACATATCCAAAAATATTACGGCAGTAAATGTAATGTCAATATTTGATACAGAGCCAAACATGAGGGCAAACATGGCAAGTTTTGGACGGTTATCATTACGCACCAGACCACTTAACAAGAAACTGAAAAGCAGGAATGGGGAAAAAGTAATGATGTACCACATATAACTGATTGCTTCATCATGGATAACCGGAGTTGAGCCTAAAAGTTCGGCAAGCGGGTGGATAAAAATATTTCCCAATACACTAATCAGCAGCCCCATAACGGCCGTACATAGGGCGGCAAGGCTAAAAATATGGCGTGCTTTTTCTTTCTCACCTTGACCGAGATGTGAGGAAATCAAAACGCCCGCGCCTGTGGCAACCGCCATAGACAATGCAATTAGTATCTCGACAAGCGGAACAGAAACGGCAGCGGCGGCCATAGCGTCGCGGCCAAGTCGGTTGCCAATAAATACACCGTCAACAATCATATAGACCGAGTTAAACAGCAACCCTATCATTTGCGGTACGGCATATTTGGCAAATAAAGTATGTGATTTGCCTTCATACATGATAATCAATCCTCCTAACAAATAAAAAAAAGCCAGCGTTTGTGTAACGCTGGCCTACTACACAATAAAATGAAACCCCGGCGGGCTGATTTTATTTACAGTCTATTTAATTTTTCCTTTTCTTTTACAAGTCCTATCGCCTCTTTTCCTGTTATGTGGTCGATTTTCATTTCCAACATACAAATGAGGTTTCCACCGCGGCTTATGGCATCATCACGGTTTGCGGCAGTATCTTCCGGCGCATATTTGATTGCCAGTTTTTCTATCGCTGCTCTTTTTTCGCGATCATCTTCGATTACCCGTATTTTCCCAAAAGCAATTACACTTCTGAAATAAGTCGTGTACTCCTCCGGCACAACTAAATCTTTATCAATCACACAAAACGACGCTTTTGCAGTTCTTTGAATAGCGTCTATTTTATGACCGTTTTTTGCGCTGTGAAAATAGATTTTCCCGTCGTCATACACATAACTGATTGGAACGGCGTAGGGATAATCGTTGTCGCCCAAAAGGGCAAGCACACCAGAAGTCCCCTTATGCAGAATATCCGCAACCTTTTGCCTTGATAGTTCCTGTTTTCTAAGTCTCATTTCTCGAAATATCATATTGACCTCCACAAAAAAAATAAACGCTTATTTTTACTCCTTTTTTTATTTAGAATATCACAAATTGCATGGTAAGTCAATATCATTTTCCGGATTTTCATTTTTATGTAGTGAGGGACAGAGTGCAACAAAAGCCGCCTTTCAGACGGGATATTGAGCGAGGGAAAGTAAAAGGGTTTGGGAAACTCCCAACAAGCCAAAAAGGCAAATGGGTACTCATTTGCTGTGCTTGCTCCCTACTCAAAACAAGGAAAGGACGGGAAAGGAATGGAGAGGAAACGAAAAACGGAACACAATGATTTACTGCCGAAAAAGGGTAATCCCTTGCATGAAACCGTCTGCTACAAAATCGGCGGGACGGTCTTTGAAATTGAAACTTCCTGCGGCGGCTCCGAACTGCTCTATGACAAAATGAAACGGCTTATAAAATCGGAAACCGTGAAAACGCCTACTGACAAGGAAATGACGGAGCGTTATAATAGCGATAGCAACCTGTTTGTCGGGCGTTCATTACAGGAGGAATGAACAATGACAACAACGAAAAATTATCCCGACAGCATCACTGCTTTGTATGCGAGGCTTTCCCAAGAGGACGCTTTGGACGGAGAGAGCAACAGCATAGCCAACCACAAAAGCAATTCAGGATATTAGCTTTTCTGTTCAGGAAGGGGAATTTGTGGGGATTATGGGGGCATCCGGTTCCGGCAAGACCACTCTGCTCAACTGCATTTCCACTATTGATACGGTCAGCGCAGGGCATATCTATCTGAATGGAACCGATGTGACGGAAATCAATGAAAAGCAGATTGCCCGGTTTCGCCGGGAGAACCTTGGATTTGTGTTTCAGGACTTTAACCTGCTGGACACTCTGACCATTAGCGAGAATATTGCTTTGGCATTGACAATCAATAGAGTTCCCGCAGGTGAGATTGATGGTAGGGTACGAGAAATAGCCGGAAAGCTGAACATCACGGATATTCTTGACAAATATCCCTATCAGGTGTCTGGCGGTCAGAAGCAACGATGTGCTTGCGCCAGGGCAATCATCAATCAACCCAAACTGATTTTGGCAGATGAACCTACGGGCGCTCTGGACAGCCATTCATCCCAAATGCTACTTTCCGCTATCCAGAGTATCAATGAAACGCTTGGAGCGACAATTTTAATGGTAACACACGATGCTTTTTCCGCAAGTTACGCAAACCGTATTCTTTTTTTGCGTGACGGTACTATTTTTACGGAGATTTTCAAAGGCAGCAATTCCCGCAGGACTTTCTTTGAAAAAATTCTGGATGTCCTCACCATGACGGGAGGGGGCGTGAGTGATGTATGCTAAACTTGCATTTCGGAATATTCGCAGGAGCCTTCGGGATTATATCATCTACTTTGTGACGCTTACGCTGACTGCGGCATTGATGTATTCTTTCTTGGCACTGGGACTTTCCCCGGACATTCTTGCTATGACAGAAAATATGTCAATGCTTACCACTGGCATTTTGATACTGTCGGCACTAATTGCCTTTATGTCCTCGTTTGTCATTGGATATGCTGTTCGCTTCATGTTGGGCCAACGCAAAAAGGAATTTGCTGCCTATGAGCTGATGGGCATGGAAGTGAAAACCGTCCGCAATCTATTTTTGGTGGAAAATGGCATAATTGGCGGGGTAGCTTTTTTGCTGGGAGCTTTGATCGGAACCGGCTTATCCAGATTGCTAAATCAGGTTATCCAGAATATTTTCGAGGTTCCGCACACTTATCGGGTTTTGTTTTCTTTCCGCGCATGGGGAATGACACTTTTCTTCTTCATTCTGATGTATGGATTTGGAATATTTCGCGCAGCAAAGGTTATCCGGCGGCAAAAAGTGATTGATCTGCTTTACGATAACCAAAAAAACGAGGAAATCGGTTTTCATTCTTTGCTTCGGAGTGTTCTAACTGGCTTACTCTCGATTGCTGTTATGGTTGCAGGTGTAATTCTGCTGGAAAAAGGACTTCACATCCAGACTAATGAAGCATTGTTGTATTGTGGCGGAGCCTGTCTGCTAATTCTTGTGGCTGTTTATGAGCTACACCGAAAGATCCCGGTTTTGCTGTACCTGCTTGCCAAACGAAACCCCCAGCGAAAATATCGAGAGGAAAATCTGTTTTTCTTGGGGCAGATTGGCAGGCGTATTCAATCTTCCGGGCGTACAATGGCTGTTGTGGCAATCTTGTTGACGATTTCTCTTACAACGATGTTTATAGGACTGACAATGGGCGCAGGCTATAAGGCCAATATGGAGGCGTATTATCCCTATGACGCCGGTGTAGCCATTGACGCACCCTTGACCAAGGATAGCATGAATTCTGTCCTCTCCTTTGTGGAGGAACGCTGCAAGGTGGAGGACAGTGCAGCCTATTACTTATATACAGTTCCCGGTAAAGCCATCGAAGCCTTGTCTTTGTCTGACTATAATCGCTTGCGAGAGATTTTAGGGCTTTCGTCTGTTTCCATAAGTAATAACGAATTTTTAGTTCACTGTGATACATGGAATTATGTGGATGACATCCAGCAGAGATTGGAACAGCAGTCTGAAATTACATTGAATGGTCAAACCTTGACCGCAGCGGAAACGCCGATCTTAACTGAGCCAATGGAGCAGTATCAAATGGCAGGAACAAATGGATATGTGCTTGTCCTGCCGGATAAAGTGGCTTCACAGCTATCCGGGGAGAAAATTCGCCTTGTGATGAAACTGGCGGATGGTGGATACCCGGAACTTAGAAGCGAACTAAGACAGTTTTTGAACAGTGGAGCATGGTTGCCAGACATCCAACCCGGACAGGAACTACTGGAGAAAATGACAATGGGGATAACAGTAAAAGCGTGGGGTGTTGCCAATTCACTGACCGGATTTACAACTCTCTCCTTCTGCGGGCTGTATTTGAGTATTATTTTTATCATTCTTTCCTGCTCGGTTCTGGCTTTTGAACAGCTTTCTTCTATAGACAAAAACCGGAAAAATTATGCGGTGATTGATCGGCTGGGCGTATCAAGTCAGAAACAGGTTGCCCTGATACGCAAGGAACTTTCCACTGTGTTTTTTATCCCCTTGCTATTCCCCATCATACTTACCGTTTTCCTGATTGCAGGAACACAGCTCCTTTTCGGGAAATCGTTTTTGCAGGAAGGACTTGTGTTGTTCTATGGCATGGTGACAATTCTGTTATTCTGTGCTATTTACCTAACCTATTTTGGAGCAACAATGTTCCTGTTCAAAAAGGTAATTCTTCGGCCCAAAATAAGATAGAGATTGTTGAAAGGAACGGTATTGTATGAGCTGGGATATTGATGTTAGCGAAAAATTGTATCAACGCCTTGCAAATGAGATTTTCTTTCGTATTTTACACGGCAAATATAGAACAGGAGATAAAATGCCTTCTTACACCGAGCTGGCAAAAGAAGCTGGAAGTAGCCCGGAAACTGTTAGGAAAGCATTTCGAGAACTACAACATTATGGCGTGATTGAAAAAATGCGGCGAGGTTATTTTGTAACTGCGGATGAAGCGGTTGTAATGGCTTATCGTCAACAATATCTTACAAGCATTGAGAAAAAGTATCTTACTGCAAAAGAAAAAGTTGAAATCTAAATAGTATTATGGTTCTAGTCATCTATCAACCATAGGAGGCGATAACATCAGACGAATTATTATCTTAGAGCTGCCGGATCATGATTCCAAAGCATTTGATGAGATCCTTACCATCCTGCGTAGTTATCCAGAGATAGAAAAATATGAGCTGGCCGGGGAGCCGATATTATCCCTCCCTGGTCTGGAGATCTATCCAAGCAAGCGAAAAGTTTTCCGTGACCGTCAGGAAATCCAGCTCACCGCAAAGGAATACGAAATCCTTCTATTGCTTGCAGCCAACAAGGGGCATGTACTTACATACAGCCAAATCTACGAGAAGGTGTGGGGAGATATTCCCTCTGGAAGTGAGAGCAATACTATCGGCTTTCACATCTGCAACCTACGGGAGAAGCTATATCAGGCATCTCCAAATGCTCCCTTCACCATCCGATCCGTCCGGGAAGTCGGATATTGCTTTGAAATACAAGCAGAGAAATAAGAGTCAGCAGTCTGATCCACTCAGGCTGCTGTTCTTCTTTTTCTGATGTAAATCCCTCTTACAGTGGGAAGTTCACCTTCTCCTGTCATCATGCCAGGTGCCACCTTTCACCAAAAGGGCGCAGTTGCCCCTTGGCGGAAGGTGGTATTTTTGTATGGTCACGGTTTCCGGATCTGAAAAAGCAGGCTGCTCTTGCCGCCCCTGGCACGGTACCTTTGCTCAGTGACGAGAAGCTCCGCCTTTTTTAAATCCTGGATTGCTCGTCTCACAGTAGACTCTGACAGTTTCAGTTCACGGGCAATGGTCGGGATGGAGGGCCAGCATTCTCCATCCCGGTTGGCCCGGTCATAAAGATATAAATACACTGCCACTGCCCGGTGTGGCAGCTCCATGCGGTAGAGAAAATCAAGCCTGCCCATCTTCCTTTACCTCCGTAGATTTTGTCGGATGGAGCATCCGGCTCTCCCGTATGCTTTCATCCCCTTTACGCTCCGTTCTGGCGGCTCTTGGCGCAGTCCGCAGCCCTGTGCCGCCGCCTTTTCTTTTCTCCCTGGAGGATGGCTCATTTCGCTCTGTCATGGCCTGTGCCTGCCCTCCTACCGGTGGGATGGCCTCTGCTGGTGGTGCATCTTCCATCAGCCATTCCGGGTGGTACTTCTTCACGATCCCGTCCAGAATCTCCTGCTTCTCGGCATAGGCCACCTTCCGGTTGCCCTTTTCCTCCACAGCATATTCTTCTTCAAACTGGATGCCCCATTTGAAGAACAGTTTCAGCTTGACCTTCATGGGATAGAAGCCGGTCTTCATCACAATAAACTGACCTTTTGGCATGCTCTTGAGTTCATCCGGTGTCATGAGCGCCCGTTCCATCATCTGTAGGGATTGGGACGGATCGTTCTTCCCCCGGCTGACCGATCCGGACATGACCGTCCGGCTCCCCAGAGCCTTGGATAGCACCTCCGCCGAGGAACTGTTGGGTGCAAAGCCGCCGAAGATGGTGAGCTGGGTATTGTCCACAATAATCTCCGCCCCTTCCTTGCCATAGTTCTTTTCAAGCTGAGCAAAGGATTGGATCACCGGCACGATCTGAAGGCGGCGAGAACGAGAGGCTGAGAACATCATCTCGGCGCTCTCAATTTTCGGAAGGGTGCCGAATTCATCACAGTAAAACACACAGCGGTTTTTCAGTTTTCCGCCCATCTCGTCCGCCACGGCCAGGATCTCCCGGTAGAGCTGCTGGATGATCAAGGAGATCATGAAGAAAGTATTGGGATTTTCCTCCGGCATGATCAGGAAGATAGCGCACTTCTCCCGGCAGAACTTCTCCGCATCAATCTCCGTATCAAAGCATAGGAGTTGCTCCAGTTCGGAATCCAGAAAAGCATTCAATCTGGATAGAGCGGTACTCATAACGCTGGCCATGGATTGTTCAGCAGTATTCAGAGCGGCCCCGGCAAACCATTTGGCTTTGTGGTCATCCGGCAGAAGCTCCATGAGCTGCTGAAACTGATTTTTTCCTTTTTTCTGCGAGGGAGCCAGCAGCTCCTGGATGATCTTGAACACGGAGACGATGTGACGCTTCTCCGGTTCGCAGAACTCAGCGACCAATAGGATGGTCGCAGTCAGCAGACCTTCCGCCGCATCATAGAAATAGGCGTTCTGTCCAAAGCTGGCAGCATCCATTCCGGAGAGGATAATGGTCTTACTGATGATCTTGGCATACTTCTCACAGCGGGCTTTGTAGACCAGCTCCTTCGGGTTTTCCTTGTATAAATCCATATACTTGTTTACCAGATGAAGCAGATTGTTACCATTACTCCGGGTGGGATTTCTCAGATCAATTACCGATACCTGATACCCATAATGCTCTTTGGCGATGGTTCCATAATTTCGCATGACATCGCCCTTGGTGTCGGTTGAGAGAAAGCTCATACCAGAGGCACAGGCGTATTCGATACAGGGATAGAGCCAATAGGCAGTTTTGCCGACACCGGCGGCACCGATCATCAGGGCATGGACATCGCCGGTATCGATGAGGGCTGTGGTTCCGCCCTTGGAGTTGGTACATCCCACCACAATTCCCTGATCTTTTGGTAGATGTTTGCCTTGCCGCCACAGCTCCGGCTCAAAGGGGATGTGCCGATAGGTTTTCCGGATCTCCGCTTTTGTGGCCCACCTCGCAGTACCATGCTGGCCATTGCCAACGGTCTTGCTCTTGATGTTGAGGGTGTACATGTGGGCAATCAACGAGACGCCGCCCAGGACACCAAGCATTACCACAGCTACAAGAATTAAAGTTGCGATATTATCCATAGGACAACACGCTTTCCAGGTTTCTTCATCACTCCTTTTCATTTAGATTTTTATTGCTGCATTGCCATTGATGAGGATTCGGTTTGGCATGATGATTCCCTCCTTTGCATTTCCATTTTCTCACGCTCCACGTAAGTCTCCAGCCGCAGGCAGTCCACTGCCAGGGAGAGCGTATTCTTGATCTGTTCCATCTGTGCCGATTCCGGCAGAATCTCATTTTTCTGAAAAACCTGACCGATTGCCTCTAGGCGCTCCCCGATCTCAGCGATGCGGGCTTTGTAGCCGATCTTATCATGATGAGGCGCATAGAGACGGAGCAGGATCTTCTCATATTGCTGTACGGTGTAAGACTTCTCCAGTGAGGCAAATTGTTGCTGGCCCAATAAAAAAGCAATCCCCGCCATTTCAGAGGATTGCATGATGATATCCCTGGGTTGCTCCAGGGAGAGCTGCCTCAGTTTTTGGTATTGCTCCCGCAACGCATCCAACGGATACTTGGGACATCGGTCACCGGCAAAGGCGATGGCCAGCTCCTGGCAGAGCGTTTTCATCCGTACCAGGCCCGGATGCTCGGTTCCTGGGATCGCCTCCAAGCCATGGGCGCTTTTGAGGCCCTCGTTCCAGTCCTTAAACCTGGGCTGTTCCGCCCTGACCGTATAGGTTCCAAGCCGCAGGATTTCTTCCTTCAGACGATAGTTTCCCTCAATGCCTGCGCTGTCATGGTCGAGGCAGGTGACCACGGTATCGATCTGCGGATTCATTTTCAGGATATGGGTGGCTCCATAAGTGGCTGTGGAACAGAGAGCCACATAGCTGTGTTCCTGCCAGTTCTCCTTATGCAGAGAAATATAGGACAGCATATCAATCGGGGCCTCAAACACATACAGCCGGTTGCTTTTCCCGATGTAGTGAAAGCTGTAATCGGGATTGCTGCTGTCCACGTTGCCCTTGAATCCGCTGTCCGAGTAGGTGCCTCGTTTATGGGCATGGCGGGCAATCCCATTTTCGTCCACACCCACAAAGACCGCATTGTGATACTCCGCATCTTCATAGAGCAGGCCAGCCCGGACAAAGGCATTCACAACCTCCCGATCCAGAAACCGTCCTTTCAGAAGATACGCATAAACCCTCCGCATATCCTCATTCTTTTCTGGAAGGGCAAAGGGCTTTTTCTCCTTGGCTGGTGCGTCCTTTTGTGGGAGGACAACAACGCCTTGCTGCTCCAAGAGAAACTTCACGGCCTCCGGGAAGTCCAAGCCATAAAACTCTCTGGCAAAGGCAATGGCATCGCCGCCTTCCGGATTATATTGATTGAACCAGAGATTCCCCCGGATCGTGATTTTTTCTCCACCATGGTTCCATTTGTATTCCGATCCGGATCGTTCCACCTTCTCACCTTGTCCAAGAAGGAAAGACCGCAGATCTGTGCGGCGGGCCTGATCTTTTTGTTCTTCTGTAACATGGATATAAGTCGTAGCCATGAAGCCTCCTTTCTCAGCCCTGTTTTAAACCATGGGCCTGTTTCTTTTCATCGATCTTACGCTTCAGCTTTCGGTCTATCCCACCCTTACCGCCTTTGCGCTCGTCCTCGATCCGGTTCTGGATGATCCGGGCCAGATGCTGCAACAGCCGCAGGCTGCCCAGGGCCGCCGACCAATTCCGGTTGCTGTGGACGCTTTGGAGAAGCTGGGCTGCATAGACATTCCCCTGATCAGCAGAGTCGGTCAGATAGGAAATGGCTTTTTCCATGTCCTGCTCCACCTCCCGGCCATACAGGAACAGCTTGCCAAGCTGATACTGAGCAAAAGCATTCCCCTGATCCGCTGCCCTGGTAAACCAATATAACGCCGCATTCACATCCTTGGGGATGCCCTCATCGGCCAGATAGAGTTTTCCAAGAAGATATTGTGCGTACTCATGATCCTGCTCGGCGGCTCTCGTCAGATAGAGGATGGCTTTGGGGATATCCTTCGTGAGCAGCTCTCCACTGGAGAAGACCTTCCCCAGCAGATACTGCGCTGCGGAGAATCCTTGATCCGCAGAGAAAGTAAGCAGCTCCATGGCTCTTGGAAGATTCTGCAGAAGAACGGTTCCTTCCAGCAGTGCTTTTCCCAAGGCATACGCTGCACAAGGGTTGCTGCGTGCCGCTGCTTTTTCCAGAAGGGAAACCGCACGGTGAATGTCCTGGGGAAGATCCACACCTTGAAGCAATGTTTTCCCCAAGAGGTATTCCGCATAGGGATTCTCTTTCTCCACGGCTTCTTCCAGCCAACGCAGAGCGTACTCCGGATTCTTAGGGATCTCTTTTCCTTCCAGGAAAAACTTGCCGAGAGTGTACATGGCATAATCATGGTCTTTCCCCGCTGCAGCCATGAGATAGTCGATTGCTTTTTTCACATCCCGGCCAGAGAAATCTCTGCTCAGATACAGTTTCCCCAGGCCATACATGGCATCGGCATTGCCAAGCTCCGCCGCCTTTTCAAAGTACATTCTGGCCTGCTCCGGATCTTTCTTTGTTCCTGTGCCGGTACAGCAGGATCACTGCGGTAACCGCCGCCAGCAGAAGGCAGTAAAACAGGAAAAAATACTGTGTCAGGAAACCCAGCACCGTAATAGCGATAAGACCCTTGTTTTTCTTGTCAAACCCGTTATTCTTCCATTTTTCCACATGGACGGAAAACAGGGCGACACACAGACAGGAAAGCAGCCCATACATACGGATCAGCAGCACCGTACCCAGTGCTCCGGTACTCATTCCATAGAGAAGCACCGCCAGGATCCCCAGCTGTCTTCCCTTTCCTTCCAGGGAAAACACATCTGCCAGCTGTCTCCCCAGCCGCAGTAAAAGCCACAATGTAATTCCCAGACAGACCAGATTGATGCTGCATCCAAGCCACGGTGACAATGTTCCCCGAAAGACAGAACTCATGGTATGCAGCAGCATAAAATGTACCGGCGGATGATTGTCATCTTTTACATTAAAATAAACCGACAGGTAATCAAAGGCATCTTTCTGATCCACCGTAACATAATCCTGAAACTGTCGGTCCGTGATCCAGACCGGTTCCTCATAGACATCTGCTTTATAAGACAACAGTTTGCTGTTTCCCCGGTTCCTAAGCACATCTGTTACTGTATTTTTCAGATTCTCCAGAACCTCTCCCGCACTGTCCCCCTCGATCTCCTCGTTCACGAATTTGGCCAGACGCCCTTCCGGCTGGGTAGGTACGATCCAGGGATTATACCTGGCATTTGCCAGTTCAAAGCTCAGAAGTTCGTCCATGTGATAGCCTTCCTTCCGGCTGACTCCCGCGCCCATCAATACCAGGCACAATATAACTGCCAGCAGTTCCGGCAGGATTTTTTTCCATTTATCCCGTTTTTCCTGTCCAATCATAGGAATCTTCCCATCTCCGTTATTATTCATTATCCATTACCCGATAGAGATAAATGCGGTAATAGCTGTTCTCTGTCTCAAAGGCCTCCGGCCTCATCAGTTCCAGACCGGTATCCTCACTGTGATCGATATAGGCTGCCGACAACAGATAGCTTCCGCCCAGCTGCCTCAGACTTTCCGCATCGATCGTATAGTCCTGAAAATAAAAGCCGCCTTTTTCGATCGTATAATAGCCGGGGCATTCCGCGCTGAACAAATAGCAACGATTCCCCCAATGGTCAAAGCTG